>Ga0065711_1027019_pt1 | contig 55561 bp, 48 predicted proteins | sample Hoacrofraction12_FD_59098 | JGI IMG/M metagenome (GOLD analysis project Ga0065711, IMG submission 59098) | Hoatzin crop microbial communities from Cojedes, Venezuela - Epithelial fraction 12 v2 (version 2) | ecosystem: Host-associated > Birds > Digestive system > Esophagus > Crop | place... | reverse complement strand
CCCCCCTTAGTTACCAGTTCTCTCTGGAAGGAAGATCTACTTTGTAGGAAGAATATGTCAAGCAGTTAGGCTTGTTTCTGAAATGGGTTAAAACTCCTTCAGATGTCTGTTCGCTTTGATGGTAGCCGTTTAGATTTTAAATAGTGTATGATTGCTTGTCTTATTGTTCTCTGAAGACCTTCAAATTCATAGTAATTCAGATGAGTTCACATAAGCAATTTGCCTCCTGTAAGTTTCTGTGAAGAAGCCCGATGTCACAGCAGTTTGGAGTCCTTTGCATTCTGGTTATTCAAAACTTGCATTCAGAAAGTGTGTGTGAATGCTTGTTAATGTTTCTGAACACGCTCCTGAATTCTTTGGCCCAGTCTTCCTACTATTTGTGCTCAGAGAACGGGGCCAGAGTTGGTTATAATTATCCATTCTTTACTGAAGTAGGTTTTCTTCAGCAATTATTTCATGTTAAAATAAAGCTGAATTTTACTGGTGTTTGTTGTCATATTAAAATGGGTAGCTCTTAAATTTCAGACATCTTAAATACACTTAGTTTTTCCCCAAAGCATGTTACTCCTGTGGTACATTCAGAGAAAAAAAAGACTTATTTCTGCAAAGGAGATTACTAAATACAATTTTATTTAAGTTCTTTTGCTTTTTACATGTTACTGCTTTGCTTAGGAAGTAAGTTTAGAATTGCTGTTAATTAATGGGGTCAGGTATAGGCAGATGACAATCTCTTTTTGCAAATGAATGGCTGTGTTTAAAGCTGCTGATGTTCAATCACTTCTGTGCTGGAATCATCTGATGAAGTGGTGGGTGCTCACGTATTTTTAGAGCATGGACATTTCAGGTAAGTAACTTGGAAGCTCTAATATTGCCCAAGATCCTTCTGTAGACTCCTTCAGCTACTCCTGACTCTGAGGAATACTTTTACTTCTTAGTCAGTTGTAAAGAATTTGTAACGAACATAAGGAAAGCAAAGCTGGAATTAAGCTAAATTTAGGATAGTGGTAAGTATTTCTGGTTTTGTTCTTTTATAGAATCTCACCTTGGCTCTTTCTTCTTGGCAGAGAAATTTCTCGATGTCTGTAAACAGTGCTGCTGTCCTGCGGTTGACTGGACGTGGAGGAGGAACGGTGGTAGGGGCTCCTCGAGGTCGAAGTTCCTCTAGAGGTCGAGGTGAGCTGTTAGTGGGGTGTGCTGCAATGTACACAGGTGATGTGGGTTAAAGATTCTGAAAAATGTTAGATGGAGCTTGGTTATGGCCAAGTTTCTTTTTTTCTTATATGCCCAGTTTCTTTTCCCTTAAAGCTTTGTAACTTGTCCAGTAAGGTGGTGTTAGAGAACCAATACTGTGTTTAGCGATTGTTCAGTGCACACCTGGTACCTGTGTTAATGTGCCTTTGTCAGATTGGTGGGTGTGGAAAGCAAAAGGGAAAGGTAGCTTTGAGGTGGAATAGGAAATTGTTTGGTTCGGAATTGTTAGAAAGAACGTTATTAAAGGTATGAAATCAATTTGTAGGGAAAGGGGAGAAGAATCCACCAATGTAATTAAGACATTAAGACTGTAGTAGGTGATGTACATTGTTGTGAAAAGTCATTTGTATTTATTAACATCCTGAGAATAAACAGGGTGAGGTTAATGGAAAGACATAATTGAATTTGGGAGAAATTTGAGTCTTGCCAATTTTAGTGCATCAGTATAGTCGATGTCTCATCCTGGATCACTTCAAACATTTGAAAACGAATTGAGAAAATGTCCTCAAGCTGTATCACTAGAGTGAAAAGAAATTGTTAAATCCAGAATTTATCTTAGCAGTTCCCTTTCAATGTGCATCCTGCTGTGAACACTATTTTGGGGGTTATATATAAACGTGATGGGTTACATTTGGAATACTAAGAAGGTAATAACTTGGAAATGTCATCAGGAGTAATCAAGTAACCTCTGTCTTTGCAGGTGCTTAGGTGAAGTTTCCCTTAGGGTCCTTCCTAATTTACTTCTAAATGTCGTTAACTGGTGATATTTTGGAAGAACATTTTCAGAAATCACTTCCATACATAATTAAATGCTTGACCAGAATTTTGCTCTGACGTAATTTGTTCTCTCATTTCTGTTCTTATTCCTTAATCCTGCTTTCTTCTTTGTTTTACATCTTTCAGATATTTGTAGATTGTCATCTGTCCTCTTGTGGTTGCTTCCCAGCTAAGGCATATACATTTATACTTTCATGAGGCTATCCCCAGATTTCCCTGCCGCTTCCCTTTCCCTATTTATCATTGTCTTCGCTCAAATGCTTAGGGCTTAATGAAAAAAAAACAAAACCCAAAAACGTGCACATACATGTGGGGTAACACTCTTGCTTATATGTTCCTTGTTATATTTCTGCTGTAGATTTGAAAGCTGTTGATTGCATTGGTACCATCCACGTTTCACTTTTGCTGGAAAAACATGTATTGGCTATTTTTTTTTTAGATGCGTTAAGGCTTAATTCTGTAAGTGAAATGAATTTTGCTTAAAATTGGGTGATTTGAGATCATATGGCCACTAAGTGTGCTCTCTAGCTTCAGTGCCAAGATAACTTGACCACTTCTCATTTCCCAGATGCTTTATTTTTCTTTCTTTTGTCAAATTTTCCTTTCTTTTTTTGCTGTACCATGAACAATGAATGTCATCCTTATGCAGTAAGCAGTGGGTTGCTTTTTAATTGCCCCCACTAGTTTCAATGAGGCCATAGGGTTAAATGTGGCAGAATATGGATTCTAATCCAGTAATTCTATTATTGAATCTCTTTGTATGCCTGCATATTTTGTTTGGTAATAAATTTTGATTCATTACACTTCAGTGGACAGAACATGAATTTATGCAGTATTATTAATGCTGTTTGAAAGCTTCTGCTGCATATATTCCTGGTATTTCATACTTCATTTTTAAGATCTGTTAAGAAATATCAGCTGGAGAACTTTGTTGCAAAATTTGTCTTTTTTACTTATTTTTTTCATCCTTATTCGATCTTTTTCTCCAAATTTGTATGAATCTGTTCTATGCTGTGCTTGCTAGGCTACTCTGTCATTCTTATTTTCTTCTAAGCTGTAAAGGACACACTTCTCCATCTTACCTCATTCATTTTTCATTCTTGATACAGTTTGAAATTGTAAATTACTGAGCTTTCCCTTTTTCATTGATCCTGGTTGCGACTTGTTTCTTCTACTCTCCCCTTTTCTTTCTATGAGCAATTAGTCTTGGGCTTTCAGCATGATGAGTCTTCCCAAAGTTTCTATATCTCAGCAAACAAATTAGGGCCTCTGCCAGGACAAAATTGTACATTTTTTCATAATTATACACATGATGTAATTAAGGACTTTGTTTCTAACAGTCATTTATGAAAAGCTCACTGTAGGACTGTTGACACCTAACCTACAAAAGCAGCATGCCTTGCAAGTAGCATGCTTTAAATGTGGTTCTATTTTTTTCAAATTACAATGAAAAGGACTTGGGTGTTCTTCATAGTTTGTTCACTGAATGGACTGCTTCGCTTAACGTTTGGAAAACATTTGTCTTTATTGCATTGCAAAATTGCCTGGCTTCAAAAAGGTTATCTGGTGTTTTTCATGATGACATTCTAGGCAACAAAGCTGCTGCTGATCAAATGCGGGCTTCACTTTTACCAAAACAAGATTACTGCCTTGAAGTGACTTGCACAACAGTAACTTCAGGGAAGAATTTGCACGTATGCTTAGATTTGTTAATGTAGTTCCCTCACTGAGGCACAAATCGGAATCGAGTTCCAGCATTTGGGAGCCTGAGAGGGAATCTGTGACAGATTGGCAAAGGGAAGAACAGGTGAACTGCCGGTAAAGGAAAGTTGTTAGAACTCTAAATGTGACTTCCCTTATCAGTATTTAACTACAATGTGATGATCAGTAAATATTTTCTCAGTAGTCACCTCAGGTCTTGCTGACGACGATTGTGTTTAGCTGGTGTGAAAATGGTTACTGTGGGGAAGTTGCTTTGATTTTTGTTGAAATTTTTTATGACTCTGTGATACTGTTAAAAACAGTTTACAGGGTACAACTACGATCACTCATACTGTATATGTCTTGTGTGGTGACATAAATCCAAAACGTTTTATTTAGTTCTGAAGTTATATTCTCTAAAGAAACCAAGTACTTGCACGTGACCTTTTTTCTAATTGACTTGTTTTCTTGGGAGCTCCCTGTGGTGTGCAGTTAAGCCCTGGGCTTTGTGCTGTCGGGACTGGAATGTCAACATTCATGAATAAGAGCCTCAGACGAGGAGAGATTTAAATGGTCCCTGGAATGGGCTGTAAGCTTACAGACACCTTGTTTAATAGCTGTTCTCCTTTCTGCTTAAGACTCTTATGAAGGCTACTTTGCTTCCCATTAGAACTCTTTCCCCTCCCACCCTCTTTCCCCTTTGTAATCTGTGTTTGCTGCTGTTGGGAAGTGTGTAAATAGTGTGAAAGTGGAAAGTTCTCGTACCTAAACAGCAGTAGTTGAACTATAGTTATCCTACTCTTCCCACACAGTATTATGGCTGTGATCGTAGATCCAAAACTCCGGTCCTGCTGTCATTTCAAGAATTTGCTTGCTGTATTGTATTAGTGTGGGGTTTTTTGTAATGGCATTTAGAATGGCTGTGTGCTGTTTTATGCCCTCTTGCTTGTGTCTTGTATTTTTTACTTAAATTCAGACTTGTCTGTTTTTCAGGTTAGAGATTTAGGCCTGTTAGGATTACAATATGCAGTGGATAGATGTCCTCATTCTGAGGCTTTTAAGGAATTACTGAAATACAAAAGACACAGCTGCTCCATTCAGTTCTTAAATGGAAGGGTTTACTGACATCTGTGGACTTTGCATTCAATACTGTGTGCAACATCTACACTTAGAAAGTCCGCTCCTCTTGTGCCAGGCGTTTTTTATTGGAAGTGGCATTCTGTTTAAGCTAAGCATGTCATTCTAGATGTATTAGCCACAGAAAAGCCAAGAAGTGCAGAAACAGGATGGTGAACAGGGTGCTTATATGTGCAGTTTTATCCTCTCCGCAAGCATTTTTCATATGTTCTGTTACCAGTATGAGCTGTGTCCTAGTGTACACTTTTAGGTCACTCATCTGTGTAATACTTGCTGAATAACTAATTTCATACACCGTGTTTTTCCTTAACTAGCTACTTACTCTTTGTAGCTTGGTAGGATCTGTTCTAATACATTATGCTTCTCATGCAGTGGTCTACTTGATTTCTGCTGGGTACTGTTGAATGGACACATCTTGTTACCACACCTGGATGATGTGCTGTGGAGGAGGGTGGCAACACAACCAGGGCAAAGGTGGCTTAAATAGGTCCTGTCCGGTAGTATGTGGTATCAGTACAGCTGGGACTTGAGTACCATGGCCCCACAGGCAGCCATAAACTGAACTGCTGAGATCATTTGTTTAGATCTTTTGCAAGGTTATCTTTTAATTCAGACTATTTCGGTGGCTGAGCACAACTGAAATACTGATGAACCATGAAATAGAGGGGGTAGAGGGAGGAAGGTTTCTCAGACTGCTTTTTCACATGCTTTTAAAGCTTCCATAAAGCCATGCTGCTGTTAAAACAATTCTGATTCTGTTCTTCCCCTTATACAGGACATTTGCTTTATTTGCCGATGAAATCTCCTGTATCGCCAGCCTTCTGGCTATGCTGGTTGTATGTCTGCTATCAGTAATCAGTGTGCATTCATGCTTGCTCACGTTGCAAGGGGAGCACTACAGGTGTTGCTGTTGCTCACTGTAAAAAAAACAAAAACAAAAAAACCCTAAAAAACAAAGAAAAAACCCAAAACACCCCTCCATACACCCCCCCAAAAAAAAAAAAAAGTAAAAAAACACAGAAAAGGAGGATTGGTTTTGATTCTCTTGGAAAAGTGTATGCAACTTTCCACCTCCACTACCTCAGAGACAGGAGATGAGTCAGTGCCTTCGTTCTGTTTTGACTCTGCCTGCCTGTAGCTTTCTGTTGTCAGCTGCTTTTGCTTTATTGTCTCCTGTGAGACGCAGGAAGAGAGCTTTCCTGTAGTGAAGAAACTAGGCAAAAATTGCCATTACATGAGATGCTTAAACTTTCCTAGGCTTTATTTGTGAAGGATAACAACCTGGAGTCCTTCTCCATGATCTTGGGGGACCCATAATGCCTTAGCTGAACCAACGTTGTGCTACTTCTGATGTTGTATCACATCTTTACTGTTTCTTGCCTTTGCTTCTTATTTTGCACTCATGACTGTGGTCAGCCTTGTAGTATCGAACTTGCCGTATTGAAGATATTTATGTTTCTAGTGCAGTCAGAGGTCTGATAACGATCTCCTCTCCTGCCTTGAGTGCTCACTCAACCCCTCTGTCTCCACCTGAGTTTGTGTAAGAACAGCTGCGCTGAATCGGGCAAGGACTCCTTTGACTCAATAGTCTTTCTCTCAACAGCCAAAAGAAGATGCTTTAGAAAGAGAATAAGGACTGTGTAAAAAACACAAAGGTGAAGAAGCATCACACATATGCTCAGCTTCCAGACCTTTGCAGCTCGGTGCAATTCCTGAGCCGGATGTGGTCTCTGTGTTTAGTAAATCTCAGAGTTATTTATCTTTTATGAGTTTGTCCAGTCTCCATCTGAACTGAAGTATCCCCAGAACTCTATGATAAGGAACTCTGCATCTCTGTGACAGGGTCTGCCACTGAACTGCTTTGCTGGTGCTAGGAACAGGATAGTTTTGTCCAAAGAGGATGTTTAAATCCCATTTCTGAAGCAGAAGGAGAAATTGTACAGACAGCAATTTTGTGACTTCCTTATACAGTCTGCAACCTGTGTCACTGATAGGAAATCAGCATATATTTGAGGAACCTGACTGGATTATCTGGGGATCACTTACGTTTTTCTGCCTGGAAAGCAGAGAAACTGTTGCAACTGCCTTAATTATTTCCATTTTTTAGACCCTCTTTTCATAACACACTAAAATACGGTACAATTCCTTTAGATTTTAGATGTAGAGGCTTGTTATTATTACTTTCTTCAGAAAACGACAGACTGGAGTCCATTCTCAAGGTGTTTTATTTCCTGTTTCATTTGGTCATTCTGTCTTATTCCTCCACATCCCTGGCCTGGATTGTACCATTCCTTTGAGATGCTGGTTTTCTTGAAGCCAGGAAGAGAGAAATACGAAAGGATTGAGTTTTGTGATAGTTTCACAGCCAAGTATACCCTTTGTCAGGTGCTTTTTAGGTTCTTGGTCTTTACTATAGAGACTGCATGTGTATGTAGGCAAGGAATTATCCTGACAACCAGCTGATTGATGTGTTTCACTTGTTTGTCTTCTTCCCATGAGCTCCTTGAAATGGTAAGTTAGCTGATAAAAAAGCCTCCTGTTTCTTCTGCTGTAGCACTTTGAGAAGCAGTGTTTATCTTTTGTAGATCTGGAAACCTCACCCCAGCCATTAATCTAACCAGTGCTGAAATGTATGAAATATATTTTCAAGGTCTGGGGATGTGTGTGGGTGTTGTTTTTCCTGTTGTGTGTTTAATTTTTTTTTTTTTTAACCAAACACCCCACGCCTACCCAAACACTGAAGATGTGCTTCAAGATGCTTTACTTGAGGTTACATCTGTAACTTTTTTTGGCTCGAGGCTTGATACTTGGTAGCCGCCTATGGAGAATCATTTATTGAAAAAGTGTGGAGGGTAATTTTTATTCTGTAGCTATTGGGGTTCTTCATGCTGTCCTGCCTATACCCATCCTGTGATCCTTCTTTTTTCTTCACTGCTCCTGGGGGAGATTACTGCTGGGAATCACTAGAACTGAATAGTAGTGAAGCTTCCTTCTCCCTTATTAACCCTGACAGCAGTAATTATGAGTACATCTGCAGTGCGGTACCATTATACAGGATTCTGCTGTTAAAAGCCATCTGATTTTTATGAGTGTAAAGGACACACGTACTCTGTGGATGTCATGAACAGTGCATCCTTGTTTGGTAGTTTCTGTTGGGTAAGTATCTGTTTTTTGGGTTTTCTGCATAGTGTATGTCAGAATTATTTGCCTGTTCTGTCTGATCTTGTGCTGCTTGATAAGAATTTTTACATAAGACTCTTCAGTCTTTATTCCATTTCCCCTTTGCCCTAGATAGTTCCACTGGGACTTAAGACTGCAAGATTAGTTCACAGGGACACCAGGAAAAGAAAACCTACCTGATTCTTTCAACTTCTATTATTATTTGTACAAACACTTGTGTTTTTTGTCTTTTCAGGCAGAGGCCGAGGAGAAAGCGGTTTCTACCAAAGAAGTTTTGATGAAGTGGAGGGTGGATTTGGGCGAGGAGGGGGCAGGGAAATGCACAGATCACAGAGTTGGGAGGAAAGGTAACAGAACTCTAGCCCTTAAAGTTTTTTTACATACAGCTGCTCAGCTTCCATTTGTGCCTTTTGACTTCGTAAAAACACTGTAGGAAAGGTGATTAGGTGTATCTGTGAGTGGAGCGTCTGAATTTCTAAGATGGTACATCTTACAACACAGTAATGTTTCTAGAAAGTCAGGAGCAAATAAAAGAGTATTTTTGCAAAGAATTTGTCTGCTGAGTTCCTAGGAAGAAGGAACTACTTTAAGGGAATACGGATTACGACAGTTGCAGCAGAAATTATGGGTGAAAATATGGATTGCTAAAGGATTTGCTTCAATTTTAGTCTCAACATTTTTGACAGTACTTTTTCACATTTCAAAACATACCTAGTTGCCAGAGGCTGTGTGTGTATCAGTGTTACTGAAAATTTCAGTTAGCACTTGAACCTTTAAGAGTATTGTCTGTCAAGCTCTGATTTTTGAAAAAAGCCCCCTACCAAGTGAAAAAACCAAAGTGCCATACCAAAAATGAGCGGAGTAGTTCCAAAACCTTATTTGAAACTTCTATTCTGCCTTTCTAGGGGAGACAGACGCTTTGAAAAACCGGGGCGAAAAGATCCAGGTATGGTTTTGTTACTGTATGGGCAGAAAATGGGAGGGAGGAGCACGGTGTGTTTTGGGGAAGGGACCGCTGTGCGTAAACCTTTCTTACTGCTTCAAGTATATTGTTGATACAAGATTCATGCTGCTGTGCTGGGTTACCTAAAAGTGTTCTCAAAGTGTTGTTTTTATTATTTTGTGGTGTTTTCACTATTAGACACTTTAATGTTTTAGATAAGAGAAATCTGCAGGAAGTAGGTTCTGATTATTCAATTAAGATGTGGTGTGTACGCGTGAAACTATATTCCTGTACCTCTGTGCAAGGAGTCTTTATGGATGAACAGATGTGCTGTGGCAATACGCTTTTCAGAGCAGCTTTTAAATGTTACTGGCCTGTGCTATTTGGTATCTAGGGCTTCTGGATCACGTGAACTGTTAATTTTCTTGAATGCTTGCTAATGTGAGGTAGATCCTAGCAGCAAAGTGTTGAGGTTCCCACGCTGATGAATTTACTGTCTGTCAGATTAGTTGAAGTCGTCATGCAGATCTTCTGTTCATTCAGGTTATCATCTGGTCCACCTCCCTGCCATTCCTCTCTTATTCTGTTTCTTAAATGCCTCACACTGGCCACATTTGGGCAGAATATCGTATCCTTAATTTTGACCCAGTATGTCTGTCTGAATGTTCAGCTAAACTTGGAGTGGTTTGGCAGCTTGGAGATGGAGTATACCCACTCTGTATTCTGAGAGTGGTAAGAACATTCCAGTTCTCCTCTATCAAGTTACATTGCAAGTGCAATGATTTCTGCTTCGTGGAATCATGCGTTGATTGTTCTCTGATATGACCTTGCTCTTTCTTTGTGGCATGTTTCCACGTGCGTGTACCGCCTCTGTGCTTAGTGAGAGTTGTGGTACTAGTAAAAGCTTGCTGACGATGGGTCTTGCCTCTTGCAGACTCAGAAGATCTTTTGGTCTTTGCTGAATATCCTCCTTAGTGAAGGTATTAATAAAGCATAGGTCAGAAAAGACAATAGCACATTGGATTTCAGGAGAAACAAAACCAAAGAGATTTGGTTGCGATTAAAAGTTTACAGGAATGTATTTCAACCCCTCCTTAGCTGTAAATATAATTTTTTTTTTTTAGGGAGAGTAGCATGGGTTTTTATTTTCGTAATCTTCCAGATTACCATGGTGGCATGTGCTTTCGGAGTCTTAAATTACTATGTTTGCTTTCAAACCCTTCCAGTCCTCTCTCCATGTATGAATTGATTTTTATATATTTTAGAGTGCTCTTATTTTTCTGCTTTTTAAGTTGAAAGACAACACAAAACTAAGATGGTGCTTGTTTTCCTTCAAAAGAGGTTACTCCTAAAAATAGCTTGAGATTGGTCTGAGATGATCCATCTTAAATGCCAGCAGTGAAACTTTGCATTTTCAGTGTGTCTTTATATTCAGAGACCTTTTGGAGGAAAATGAAAATAAGAAAAAAAAAGTACTGCTGAAATTTCAGGACTGCATTTTTTACAAAAGACAAATAGATGTAAAAGTAGTATCTGTCTACCACAGTTGATTCAGTTTTATTTATTTAGCCCCTTCCTGTTCTTGTGGTAAAATTACAACACTTCCAACAACACTTCCAGCTCCAGACTGTAGAATGTACCACATTTCTGATTAAGACTGTGATTAAGAATACCACATGTCAGTTTAGGATGAGATGTATCTCTCAATTGAAATTAAGAAGCATTTACAGTATGCAAGATGTCTTTACTGAAGCTGACTTCTGCCTGAATGTGTGGGTTAACACTTCAGCTAGTATAGAGCATGGTGTGTTTGTAGCAACTTCTGGTGATCAGGACTTTGGAATGCATCTTCTGTGAACCATTTTCTATACAAGGTGATGTCTCCATGTGTGTTGGTGGAAGTCCTGGTTCATTGTGAGGGATGGTGTGCTTATTCTCAAATCATCATCATCATGAAGCTTTCTGTGGTACCTGATTGCTTCTCTTAAGTCTCTTGTAAAAGCTCTGTAGCATTGTATGATAGAGGCAAGAGACCTGCAATCATTCTGAAATTTTAATTAAAAAATGTTTAAACATAGTAATTTGTGTTTGCATATCGCTATGTTAGAGATTAATGTCCCAATAAGTGGGAGGACTGCTTGTTTCTTCTTTGCCTTCAAAGAGAAATAAGGTGGAGAGCACAAAAATACTAACAGAAGGTGTTGGTCTGTTTTGACTTGAGCCTTGATTAATAAACAAATAGTTGCTGTTATGTAAAGGCCTTCCAATGGCAAAATGTTTTGAGAGTGAGAGGGATACAGATGTACCAAAAGAAGCTTCATGTTAACTTCAGGCACTGGTATACCACACATCAGGCAGTGAAAGCAGAAAGATCACGGAGGGAACTGACACGCAGTTTAGAACTCAGGCTGACGTGCTTTAGCAGATGTGTATGTTGATTTGTTACACTCATTAAACTCCTTAGTCTAGTGTATTATTCTCTTTCTTTATTGTGCTTTAGTTTTTTTTTTGCTCTTTCATAGGGCCTTGGATTAGGCTGAAATTACATAATTTACTGGGTTGCCGTCTTTTTCATATTCTTTGGTCTGGATGATCACATTATAGAATTAATAAGAGATCAAATATTAAACCCTTCTGGACATTCATAATGGACAACAATGCAAGAACCTCTCAAAAATCAGGAGATTAAAAAGTAATAGACCTTCAACAAAGAATTGCTTCTCCAGTATGATCAATATGCTGTTCTTAAAGATTCCTGATTGCTTTTTCAGTGCTCACAACAGTTTGCAAGTTCACATTTGATGGATTCTCAACGTAAACAATATCTGTTCCTAGATGCGGTATGCAAATTGAAGATGCACAAAGTATTTGCAAGTTTCTGTTGCAGCTTGTCACAGTTCTGACAGACTTTACTGAGAACCCAAATCACTCCTGGGAGGCTGAGGTCATCAGCAAAGAAAATGAGCAAGTTGTTTTCTTGATCGTGGCTGTCTTTTAGAACTGCACAAAAGCTGCTTAATTTTCTGTGCAGCCTCTTGACTAGTACCAGCTTAGTAGTTGAGCGGATTTGATTAGCTACCAGCAATGACACGCTGGTGGTAAATAGTTGTAATGTAGATTAAGCAAGACATTTAGAGAGTCAGCTGTGAACCTGATTGAGTTCTGTTAATGTGTATTTTTTGGTTAGGTTAAGAAGATTGGATATAAAAAGGGTGTTCAAGTGACTATAAAAAAGACGTGAATTTGTTTGAATCATACTTTCCCTTACTCTGTACAGTTTTTCTTCCCTACCTCACAAGCAAGAAGTGTATCCAAAGAGAGTTCATCATCACCTTGTTCTTGCAATGTTAGTCCAAGTGTAGAGTGCAATTCTGTTGCATCGGAGCTGATTGGCAATTTTTCTGGGCTTGTAGTCTGGTTTGGGCCATGGCATATTAGCACTACTTCATGAGACATCCATGGTTCACCAGTTCTCTGGAACTGCAAGAGCAGTAGGGGTGTTCTGTCTGCTTCTTGTTCTGCAGCTGTTCTGAAATACCTACACAGTTGTGTGTGTCTGTCTAATTTGCTTCTATAATATTCTTCAGCCTTACATTTCGAAAAGTAGAATTTGAAGATTGCATTTACCGTACGCTAAACATTTTCTTATACTTGCTGCTGTGCCCCCTTTTAAACCAAATCTATAAATAGAAAATTATTTAAAAACCAGGGCAACTTTAAAGTATCAAGTCATATAGAGACAAAGGAAGCAGCCTAGACTTTGATTAGATGTTAATTGAAATTAGAAATAGCTTTTTATAGCTTTGGCTCTAAATGGTGAGACTATAGTACCGTCCTGTTGGGATTATGCACATGAATTTTAGCACAGTTGGTTTGTCTGAGACTGGAGTATGTGATGCGTGGGAAAAAACAATACCTCACGCAGAATACTGCTCTTTTTTTCCTAAGTGATTGTTCTGGGCTTGACATAGGAATCTGTTCTACTGCTCTTGCACTGGTTCTCAATCTGTAGGACTCTTCTCAATGTCTTGTATTGGTAGAGAATATGGAAATAACACTTGCGAGAGATACCTAAAAATTATTGGTACTGATATGAGGGTGGACAAAGGGGTCTTTAGACTGCAGATGGGTCAACAGCAAAGAAAAGTAGGAATGAAGGCAACCTGATAGTGTGTTGTTCTCCACGCTCTGCAATATTCATGAATGCTTTTACATATGATTAAATTTAAAAAAAGATTTTGAGAGTATCTGTAATAAAACCAAATCTGTCTGAGGTCTGGAATGTAGGGAGGCAAGAAGTGAACAATTTTGGAATGAGAGCTGAATTGCAGTGAAAACAATGTCTTCTGCCTTGTTCCCCGTCCCTGTGTGAAATGCCTCTAAGGGGCTGTTTCCCATTTCTCCAGACCCTAAAACAAAGTCACTTTTTGCTAACTTCTTTCTGGTTGTGAATGCACTTCAGTTAAGTTTTGGGGCTCGAGAAGAATTCAGTTAAACATCAGATATGGGAGAGATTCAGTATCAGATAGCATGAGACCGTTTTTCCTGCTGCTGACTGCTTCAGTGAAGTTAAAAGGAAGCATGTATTATGCAGTTGTCAATGGAAGTTGCTATTTATGCCGTCTTGGCTTTTGGTAAAAGTCCTTTACCTTTGAAAGATAACTTTATTTTGATACTTCAGTGTTCAAGTATGAGCACATAACGGGCACTGCTTTTGTAGAGAGCTTGGAAATAATTACCTGTCATTGTGTTCATACTGCAGCTTCTTAAATTATTTAGGAGCTTCACAGTGTCTTAACTGCAGTAGGTTTATGAGGCACTTAAATACAGAAGTCTCATGTATAGTTTGCTTTAATTTTTTATTTTAAAATTGATTCAGGTGTCTCTAAATATTTTTATGCTGTGTGTACAGGCAAATATTGATGTTAAAAAGCATAAAACATAAATGGATGCAGTTCTTCTCGTGTATATAGTGCGTCCCTCTGGGTCAGATCTACTTGAGACAAGCAGCGCAAAGGCGAGAACATGTGGCATGTATGGTCGTTTTAAAAAAAAAAAAAAGTATGTTAATTCATTTAGAATAGTCTGTTTTCCACTGCTAAATAACTTATTCAGTGTTCCCAAATGTGAAAAAACTTCCACCACAGCATTTGTCATACACATAAAGATTTTTTGATAGTGTCTTCATAAACTTGCCTTGAAATGAGATGTTCTCTTATTTGGCAGAATGAAGAACTACAGTTAGTATTTACAGTTTTGCTTAATAAGCACAGCAGGAGTGCTTTTCACTGCCATGAGAGATTGGCAGTACTCTCCAAGAGTGAATCCAGCCATCTGAAAACTGATATAACTCTGTATCCCCAAAGAGTTAACAGAAAAATTGGTGTCTTGGATGAACAGAGTTGCTTATCCCAGAACTAATGTATTTACTGAATGACCCTATATTGGTTTTGACTGAGGTTTTTCTTATGTGTTGTCCATTATGTCAGAAGCTGGTTAATCATGATTTGGGTCAGCTTTGGGAGTTCTGAGGGTCTCTTCTTTCAGGGACAGTGTGGCTTTAATCGTAGTCTGGTGAATTCAGCAGGTAGCTCTTTTAATTTCCAAGAATTAGTACTGTGATTCTTGTACCTGACTGTGTCCTGGGTGGTTAATGCAGCCTCTCCTCAGCTTACATGAGCACACCATTTCTCTTTACTCTGCATATCATGTTGTAATCAAAAGAATGGGAGTACAAGAGAAAGATCACTAGAAGATGGCAGGGCAGGCAAGGAAGGAAGGTTGTACATGAAACCTGAAAGTTTAATAATAATTAAAAAAAGCACAAAGTTCAAAGTCTGTTCTCTCTATTCTGTGAGGCCAGTCTCGGAGAGCTGGAAGCTGTCAGCGTGCTGTCCATTGATGCGGATCTCCCTGTCAGTTCTTTTTGGATTCTTTGAGTCAGCCGCAGCTGGGAGCTCAGGAATAGTCTTGTCAAAATTCTCCATCTTGATCTGATATTCACCTTTGGCATTGCGGGATAGCACGGAGGCGAAGCGATGGTACAGCGAGATCTCCGAGGGGAGGTAGGATGTTCTCCTTTGACACGTTTCTCCTGTGCCCTCCTGCACAGCTGACAGGAAGATGACCAGCTCAAAATGGTGAGCATCTTCTCTTTGGAGGAGAGCAGCCAGGGGGCTGGATGGAGTGATTGAATGGTAGTAGGTCAGTGGAAAGATGAAAAAAGGACACTCAGCTGAAGTAACGCTGTCTAGGTGGAAGTCAACACTAGTTTGGTGCAGCTGTCCATTCTCTTGTTCTTTGTAAAGTATGGCAGAAATCTGGACGCTTGTCAGTGGGCTGGAGCGTGTGTTGGCCACCTGGAACATAAGGTATGGCTTTCCCTCGGTGTGTGTCACTACAGCAGAGTGGGTGAAGCGGATGGAGAATGCCCGATTCTTTGGTCGGGCAATCTTTGCCACGAAAGCACCTGCATCATGGAAAAGAACAAACTGAATACGAGCACTGTGCCTGGGCTGGTTCCCTGCAGCCTCCAAGCTCTGTCAGACAGTCCAAAGGCTTGGGAGGACGTGGTCTTGCTAGCCTCAGCCTGCATGTTTGATGCCTGCTAGGCTGGCATCACACTAACCCATTTTTGTTTAATAAGCATAGCTTTCCTAAAGTGCTTCTTTTTCTAAACTATGTTCACTTACTGATATTTGGAGGGCGAGTGATAGCTGTAGGAAGGGGAGCTGTTAGTTTACCCCGATTTACTGTCATTGGTAATAGTACCTGATCTTGGTGTGCTACCACTGGAGTAGCTCTTTCTTAATACACAGTAAACTAACCTGTGGGTTTTTTTAAACTCTTGAAATTCTTTAAGTCTGAAAATCATTTAAAATAACTTAAAATCCCTCAAAATAGTTGTGAAGTTGTAAACATTTTCATCTCACGGGCTACTGAGGAGTATTTAAGCACAGAGTTAAAGATCAACAAAAATACTTCAGCTAGACAAAAGTAAACCTTAAAATCAAAACAGATTGACTTTATGTATTGTAATTCCATGGAAAAAAAACTTGAAGAGAGTGGTATAAGAAATAAGTGAAGGAGAGTTATATGTGAGGGTCTGCTGCAAGCATTGCCCAGTGAATAGTGGAACTGTGAAGTCCAGATCTTGATATCACCTAATTGATGTCCCCTGTTAATGACAAGTGTTTCTTTTACTACTACGTATCTGAAATCCTACCATCCTTGTAGTGACTGACTTAATTGTTCTTTCAGATATCAATGTGATCACAATTTATTTTTAGCTCCCACTTCTTAACTCTAATTGTTACGCCTATTCTATTTAAAGATTAAATATGAAGGATTACCTGTGATGAAGGCTTCCAGCATGAGCCCCAGGACCATCTGTATTGCAAGCAGGGCAATAGCACTGGGACAGTCCCCGCTTGGGAACATAGTGCCGTAACCAATTGTGAGTTGTGTCTCCAGTGAGAAGGAGAAAGCAGCTGTGAAACTGGTGATGTACTTGACACATATAGTGTGGTTGTCAGGTGGAGCATCGTGGTCCAGCTCCAGGTCCCCATTCATCTCGGCCAGCAAATACCAAAGCACTGCAAAAACTAGCCAGTGAATGACAAAAGAAGCAGAGAAGACAAGCATCATCCATCTCCAGCGCATGTCCATTAATATTCCCCACGCATCTCGGAGGTATGCCAGACCTTTTCCTTGGGCACCATCCATCTGGAATGTGCTGTGTCCATCCTTGGTCACCATCCTCAGGTATCTTTGGGTCAGGAGGGGAGCGCTGGATTTAGTGTTGTTGCTCTCTATCATATCTGTTGTCATCTTCTAGAAGAGAGAAAAAAGGAAAAAATGTGATACAGTGCAGCATATTTGTGTTTTGCCTAACACTCACAGTTTTTGACACATCAGCAGGGGTTGAAATGCTGCAGCCAACAAAGGAGGGCTTATACATTGCAATCCAGAGAAGATTAAGTCAGGAGCCTGGAGAGGAATTTACCACTGTTTGTGGTAATACTTTGCTAAAAAAGATTAAGTTTAAAAATCTGACTACTTCTCAGATTTTCCCTGCTTAGTTGTTTAAATATAACTTTCATACTTTACCTTCCTCAATTTACATTTGAGTTGCATGCTTTAATTCTGTAGGGGTGAGTGGGGTGGGATTAGGCATACTGTATCTGAAAAACTGATTTTTGTCTGTTTACATTAGTTTTTGTAACTACTTTTTAGCAGAGTATAATAGTTTACCAATACTGTTACGAAGACAATTAACAATAGTACTGTGGAAATGTTTATTACATTATTTCTCTAACATGTTTATGCATTTAAGGGGAATGCTGTAGTTTACCTAGTAGTGCTTTCAGACTTCCCTCGCTCAGGAAATGACTGCTGTCTGCACCCACCATGTCCAGTTCAGCAGAATTACGGTATTTAGGGCAGAGCTGCTTCTGGGAGTCTGAGGCTGTTTATGTAAGAGTCGGGTAAAAAGAGGGCAAGAGACCAGTACTGAAAATATACTGTGACGTATTTTGAAGTCTAGTCTGCCTAAGCAGTGTATTTTTTACTGGTGACCAAATAAGTAAACAGGATGGCAAGTGTACAGGAATTAGGGGGTGAAGGTGGAATTGTAAGGGTGGGAAGCAAAATGGATACCCTTAGGTATTTGATGTGCTAGGCTCCTTTGTTTGCTTTTAAATCTTGAAACTTGCCAAACTTGTCAGAGGTGATGAGTGTCTTTTGAAAAGGCACTGGCCACTCAAATCCTTAAATCTTATAAATACTGAATGTTTAAGGTTCATCTAGGCCAGATTGAAGTTGAATATGCGTTCATGTAAAATAGAGAATTCATGTCTACAATCTATGTAAAGAAGGTTGTGAGGAAGCTTGTTTGTAGAAAAACAAGATGTAAAAAATATAGGCGAATTCTGCAAATCATGATTATACTTGGTCTATTTAGTCACTCTTGGTTTCCTATCAATTTTGACCTTTCTCTGAATTATGACTGTTTCAGTGTATAATACAAGTGTACAAACAGGCTGGAGGGATTGGATTCCTCCAAGAGGGCCGACTTAGTTTTATCTTGAAATGCATTGGATCTAAGGATCCTGAAATTCAGAATTAATTTGTGAAAGGTAAAAATCTTTCTTGTGATCTTAGATCCTGTAAACCAGCAGTTTTCACGATTGTTTACTTGATACCAAATTTTAGTAATTAAGGAACATTCTTTTGCTTTTACTTGTGCTGAATGCATACTGGAGTATGAGAATTCACATCACAGTGAATATTTAGCTAAATTCTCATTTTTCTTTCCTTCTGTATGTTCTTGAAACTATCCAGCTATATGCTGTAGTCAAAGAAGGTAGAGTAGATGATGGCCTAAGTGGAATTTGGTGCTTTTCCCCTCATTTTTATTTTCCAATTCACATCTTCTAGAAAGAATATTTTGAAACGGCTCCCTGCGCCAAAGAATACAGTGGGCTTGCTGAGATTGTCCTGGTCGGTAGTACCAGACTGCTGCTCTTGGGGGATTCTGATCATAGTCCATTCAGTTTATAGCATGACATCCCCACCTTCATCTGAGTTTGATCTTTGGTCTGCTGTATAGCTTTCTAGATGACATTTTTCAGTCTTGCTGCACTGTTATGGAATTGACAGTAACCTGAATACATTTTTAAATGCTTCAGGAACCAGCTGAGTAATGTCTTGTCTGTAAGATTTAGAAGAGCCCTTCTGGATGCATTGAAGGAGCTGGAAAACGGACATCTATGAATGGGAAGGATGATGGGGACCATGCTCAAAATGAGCTGTGGACAATGCATTAGTTTTAGTATCTTAGAATAAGCAGCACTCACAAGAATCACTGCCGCCTTTGCATGGAGAACACTTAGATGCATTTTGTTCTGTAAACATCATGCATTCTTGGGGGTGGGGGGAACCCCCAAACAAACCAACAAAACCGAAAAACAAAACTAGTGTGTCTGTAAATTCTCATGGTACTTTGAGGGCAGCTTCTGCTTCATGGCCTCCAAGTAATTTGGATTTGCAGAACAAACATATGCTGTGAGAGTGGACCTGACTGGTGACAGAAGCCTTTTCTGCAGTGTTACATACATTAAGAGAAAAACGAAAATCATACTTGAGGTGGTACATTTTTCTTGGCTACACTTCAGATCTTCCACACATCTTCCACAAGATCTACCTTGCTAAGGTAGTGTGCTTGAGTGCCACAGACTTTACTCAGAGCAAAATACTATCAGCATTGCAGGGTCTCAATTTTGTTGATGAAGGAGCTTTCTAGGGTGGCAATTAATCACTTAATGTTGAGTTAAAGCTCTGGAAAAATTTAGTAGTGTTTACTGACAGGTTGTTTGGGATCTTTTCTCTGGGGGAGGATTCACTACTGACAGATTTTGAAGGTACTTGAGGAAGAGAACCTCCATTAGCCCCCAGCAGCACATTTCACAGCAGTCCTGTGTCTCTGCTCCTTGAGACTCCCAGCAGGGAAACTTGCCTGCTGAGGTTCACCAGGTCACTGCTGTGGTCTTGTATGATACAGGCCTCTGATTTTTCTTTTTTAGGACTGTTGAAAGTATGAGGTATCTAATTTGATGGCCATGATAGCATTGGAAGCGTTGTAAGCTTGAGTCCAAAAAAGTGGTGTGTTGTTTTTTTTTTTTTTTTCCTGAAAGCTATTGATAGCTTTCAAAACCACTAGTCTCAACTTCTTGGGGTGGGAAAAATGGGTTAGAAACTGCAAGTAGGTTCTGAGAGTAATGCAGTTGGTTTAGAATGAGAGGTGAAAGAACAACTGCCCTGTGAAGAAATAGTTCCTCGGGCTGGAGGATTGGGCCTTTGTATTCTCAAAAGCAGAATCAACTTCAGAGTAGATATGACTTTAAATTTAAAACTAATTATTGTCTTCTGTCTACTCCTTTCCTTGCCCACTGTAGTAAAAAATATAAATACCTTCTTTCCTTGTTAGTGATAAATTAATAAAAAAGTACAGTTTGGACCATCTGATCCTGTCCCCTGCCCAGCATGGCCATTGATGACCCCACATTAATCCCTGTTTCAAACAGCATATGTTTTAGGGAAGATACTCAACTTTGATTTGGAAAGAAAAATTCTGCATTCTTTGCTGGAGAACACTCGTCTCCACTGCTAAATACATACTGTGTTTCTAATCCAGATTTGTCTAATGCAATCTCTTAACCTGTATGTTACGCTGTTTGTCTGGTTTTGCTTTGCCTGTTCCTGACTTCTGAACTGTTGTAGCTTTGGGGTATTCCTTCTCCCTCCATCTCCCAGCTGATAGCCCTTGACTGGAAAGACAGGAACTGTCAGAAATGGCTTTTCTAAACCTCTTTTGGCATGCTGACCAGTCTTTATCATGCATTCAGTGTGTCTAATCCTTCCTGTTTCCAGTCTATTGAAAATGAAATGGTTATCGTGAACTCTAGTGTGTATGTCAGTTCTGAGGTGTTTTTTTTAATCTCTTTGCCATAATTGTCCTCCATTCTGGCTTTTCTTCTGTATGCTCTTCTAAGACAAGTAGGGAGAGTACTGCCTTTTTAAATCAAAGTCATAGTTTCCCTTTTCCTAGCAGTCAGACAGGTTCTAAAGTGACCTGGCTCGCTAATGATTTATGTGTAATAAAACCTTGCCTTACAGCTCTAGGATATTGCTTGGATTTCTGACATTCACGATCCAGCACACTGATCTCCCACACTTCGCTTGTTTGAGATCATCTTCCTTGTGTTGTAACAGCTCTTCGCTGCATTCCTGCTTCATGCCACCATGTTGCTTTCCTCCTCTTTCCTCTTGTTCAGCCATTCTCTTGACAGCAGAAGCTCAGCTGTGAAGACTTTGGTAGGATTGCAGGAGACTCATTTGCAGCAGTGTCTTCATTTTTGGTTTGTTTGCCTTCTCAGTTGAAGGCATTTAAAGTGATGCTTCCAGCCTGTTTTCAACTCAGTACAGTAATGCACCTGCAACCTGTTTAGGAGCCCAAATGCCTTTAAGTGGAGCTGTGTTCAGGGGAGACTTGTGCAGTGCTGCCCTGCCTGCCCAACTTCTGCTCTTAATAAAATCTGTTCTGATTGACCTTGTAAGGGGTTTGAGGCAGTTTATAGTGCACTGCTTCATTGTGACAGCAAAATAATCAAGAAGTCTTGCTGTTTGCTGGGAGTAACTGCCAAAACTGCTTACAACTGTAGCATAGTTTGAAGATTTATTAGAACTCGGGTGGTGCTGGCGAGTCCCTCTAGGCATGTGTACGTTCCCTCTTTCCTTGAACTGGGTCCACATAGTCTTGTTCCAGTTTAAGATTTAAACATAATTTCTGTACGCTAAGCTGTGATCATTCAGATATGTTGCTGCCTCTGCACTTCGCAACAAGAACAAACTAAGCTTTTAATTTGTTTTAAAGGCACTTTCATGCTATTTAAATCTAAAAATTGTTATTCTTAGATTGAATGGCAATCCTTGAGATGCTCTGACATTAGTATTAGGAAATGAAGGTTTTTTCAGTGTCAATGACATGACCGGATGGTATAACGTACATTAGGGGACAATCTTAGAAATGTAGAAAGTAATTCAGTTACTCTCACTGCTTTGGTTGAAAGCTTATGCTACAGTTGTTAGGAGGATAGTTAAAATTTCTTAATGTTTGTCCTTTAGTTTTTGTAGTTGATGCCTCATTGAGATGAATGGAAAGTAGTTTGTGACAGAACTGTTACTTCCGAGCAGTCTTTGGAATTAAGATAACAGGTTTCAGGACTTGTTACCTGTATAAGTAAGTCTTGTAAAAATGGGAACTTTAATTTGCTTGAGAAGTTATACTTTTCAAAGCAAATGCCACAAAGTGTAGGATGCGACAGCTCGTACTTGTGACCTTCTGTGAGAGTTTACTACAGAGTGCACTTTAAAAGAAAAAAACAAAACAACACCCCCCACCCCCTCCAGTTTTGGTAAAATGGGAGAGTGTCTCTTTTTATAGTACAGAAATCAAGGCTGCTGATATACTTGATTTTGGGGGACATCTCTGATGCTCCGTTTTGTGTACAATGTATTTTCACATCATACAGCATGCTGAAAATACTGTAAAGATCCATATGAACCGTAATTCTTCATTATGAAGCAGCATCTGAGTGGACCAACTAGCCTGGCCACCTTTAGAGAAGCAGAAAAACTTCACTAAGACTTTGCTAGAATGTTGTTTAAAATTTTAAAATATGCTGGTATGTATTAAATCCTTAGAGAAACTTAAATGCAAAAGAAGTATTGTTAATGGAGGAGTAAATTTACCGTTAAGAGGCAGGATTTTATCTGATGCGAGGCTGTGGTAATAGAAGTCTGCTGCCATCCATTTTCTTGTGGATCTTGCTGTTTTTGAGGAGCAGCCCTGCCTGATGTGATGCAGACTTCCCAACGGCTTGTCTGGAATGGCAGAGTTTTCTAGGACGTTGGAGTTCGTACGCGATGCCCGGGCAGCCGTGCTAGCTCACAGTGCGTCCAAAAGCACAGAATGCATTGATTGAAAATGAGTGAAGGTATGAGGTGTGATTAGAGATGGTAAAAGCAGACTTGAAGAGGTGAAGCTCATTTCTTTAAATTTGGATGGAACTGTAGTGAAATGCTGAGTTACGATGAAAGCAGCAAGAAGGTGAGGATGACTTTTTTAATAACGCTTGACCAGGTAACACCCAGCTACCTTAGCTGGAGGCTTGCAGATGCTCCCTGTTTGCAGAGCATTGCAGAGTCTTTACAGCACTGTGTATGTTGAAAGCTTTCTGAAAAAATTGCACACGGCGACTTTGGTTTTGCTCTGTGTGCTCTTGGGACTGTGGTCATTTGAGAGAGCATTTTCTTCTTTTGGAGGGGGAAAATCAGAAACCACTTTTTTTAAGGTGATAGTTAAATTAGCGAGCTCTAGAAGTAAAACTCTGTGCCCTGAAAACAACTTTGATTTCTTTGATTAAAGAATCACAGAGCAATTTCTAATTGTACAATAAGAAAAAGATAACAAGAGATTGTTTTGCGTACTTACCAGTGTTGGAAGGGTTTGTGTGCAGGAGAAGGGGAACACCTGGGCTCCAGGAGAGGGACCGGGCTCACCTTGCGTGTTGGTCCCAGCACAGGCAAGAAACTTCCCACAAGTGGTTGGTAGAGATTTTTTTTAATTTAAGAAAATGGGTTTGTATGTCTTGTTCCTGTGTTTATAGTGCTGGGGGGTTGGGTTTCAGCTGAAGCTGATTTGATTGGTCATTTTGCCTGCAGGGGGGCTGGTTAGCTCTGATCATGTGGAAAAGAATGCTGGTTTGTTAGGAGCATTTCTTTACCCCACACAAACCCTTAGCAGCCAAGGAGAAATCCTCAAACACTTGCCTGGAGAAGGGGTGCCTTCCCCCTCGCCTCTTCAATCAAGATCCTGTTTTTTTAGGTTTTGTATAATCTCGAAGTTTTACGTGAAAGTTGAAAAGGCCAAAATTCCCTTGGAAAAGCTGAATGGACAAAGTTCCCGTATTGCTGCTGAAACACACACGCTGTTTTCCGATACTTTCTCACTAACCACTGTCAACTACTGTTTGTTTAGATGAAAACAAACTCTTTTGTCACATTGCTGCTTGTCTAGTGCCACTTCCTCCGCTCCTCACTGGGTCCTGAGCGTTGGTGTTAACAGAAGGATGGGCTGCAGCTAATGGTACAGCCAGTGGTCTCTGGAGGGGGTTGCTGAACTGCGGCTTAATGCTGGTCAGAAGGTGTAGCCACTTCTCTTCCATCTCCACATTGCTCCTTTGTGAAAAAACATGGAATTAATCACAGGATTTTGCTAAGGCCTGGGAATGAAACAGTGCAGATTAGGTGGTTGCAGATTCCATGCAGTAAATGAAACCGCTTTTGCTTAAGCTCTGCTCTCTCTTACTTACCAAGTGAGAAGAGCTATTAAGGGAAGATAATTTAGCTGAATGGCTGCACAGAGTGGTCAGCACACTGCACCACTGAACTGAACTCTGAGGACAGCTTTGCAATGCAGTAGTATTACACACTTATTTTTTTTGCCTTGTTGAGCTGCTGATGTGAGGGCTTTGATGGAACGTCAGATGTAAGAGGATCTGAGAAACAAAGGCAGTGGTTGTTTGCAGTAAAACTACTGAAGGCCTGCTGGGAAAAATATTAATGTAGAACTTTCCTGCTTAGGAAACAAAATCCTCCATCACTTTTTTTTTAACCTTCCCTACAACCCTAAATTGCAAAACATTAATTCTTCATTAGTATGGAACATTTTAATACATGTTCAGGCACAGCACTGAAAATTGACAGGCATAGTGTGACCTTCAGAACCAGGGTAAATAGTGTAGTACAGGAGGACTCCCACCACTGTGGCAAGCCTGTAGGACAATGACGTGCCCTTCACCCTGCGCTCTATGCTCCAGCAGAGCTGAACTTCAGCTACAGACGGCCTCATTTATTCACAAGTAGGATTTTTTTTTACAAGCAGTATTTTCTTAGAAACCGAATTGTACTGTAGAAAGCGTATGGTGTCTGGTTACAGGTTTTTCTAATCTGATTCAACTGAATGGATTGAAACTCTAACATGATTGTACAGCAGATGAAATAGCTGCAGTACGTGATTTCCCAGTGTGTGTTATGGAATTTAACTCTTGTTAATTACTTTGAGTTTACTGGTTCACCCATACTCATGACAGTGGATAATGGGCAGTCTAGCGAAAAACTATGGAGTGATATTTCAGTAGTATGTCGTTGAGACCTACTGTCGAGATTGAGATTTTATGGAGAGAGAGAAAATGTGAAGCTAGAAATATGCGTTGGAACTTCTGATCTCTGTTACTGACTTTGGTTACAAGTGAGTCCCTTCAAGACATACGTATTCCTGTAGTGTCCCTAGCATATCAAATACTGTCCTAATGAGAAGGTAGTCCTTTAGAAACGTCATCTCTAAGGCCATTTGTTTTGTTTTTCTGTAAAATAACTACAAAATTACACATCCAGGCAAAGTTATGTGAATTACTTTAAAAACGCTAGCTGCAAAGGTTTTTCTTCTTATCCTCCTCTTGAGGAAGTGTGTAGCATGCAGCAGAAAGAAGAGAGCAAGTCAAAGCACTTCAAGAAACTCTTCTCGTTTTCCCCCTCTCTAGAGGAAACAGTACTGCTGTCAGTCGTTGCTTTCCTGTTTACTCTCTCCAAACACTGAGCATGTCGTAGGAAACATGGACTGACAACATGGAGAACAAAAGTTATTTGCCATTCTGTTAGTAATTCCTCTTCGTGTGTTGCCATCGGGCTGCTTCCGAGAATCCCAGTCGTGTTCTTTGCAGTTAGTCTCCCTTCAGCTCAGTGTTGCACAGCTTTAGGCTTTTTTGGCTGGATACAGCTAGGCTCTATCTGAAGTTTTCTGTAAACACTGTTGCTGGCTTTGTGACAGTCTTGAACAGAGGTGCCCTTTTACTGCTCCTTCTCTTCAGGAAGTCCAGTCAATTAGTCCAAGGCAAAATCATAGATTGCATTTTATTTTTTTCATTCTTAAAACATTGCCAAATACAGACTCTCAGACCTAAGTCATTTCGGCTGAAATGAGTGTTCTCAAGTCTAGGAATGGTTTGCAAAGACGATATGCTAGGACTTTAGAAGCTATCAAGAAGCTATCAGTCTGGCTGTAAGCTGTAGGAGTACTCCTGCGTACAGTTATGTCATACTCTCTGTCACTTGGGTAGCCTGATTTTTCTGATCCTTAATCTGTGACCAGTTTTTATTTGTAAAGAACTAGTTTCTTGGCTAGTTTATCTAAGGTTCAAGATCGTCCAGTGCCAGGTCTATTTTGACACATACCTTGCTGTCTTTGAGTATTGCTTGCTACGGTGTCCTAGTACCAGAAAACTTATATAAGTCATGATATACTGCGTTTTCTCTCTTAATTCCACTGAAGTGTGGCATCAGAACAGTCCGTTGTGACACACTGGAGTGCTGCTGTGTTTAGAAAGGTTTCGGGATCACAGGTGATAAACCCTCCTCAGAGGAATATAATACTGACCCCGTACAATTGATACTCTTCTTGTTTCTCAGATTTCTAATGCTGTAGAACTTAAAATCAGAGGAGGGGCAGGATCACACTTGTGTCTGGTCTTGGCAAACAGCGTTTGATGTTTTGTCACCTCTGTAGAGATGTTTGTTTCAAACCCCACAGCAGCAAATGGGGATGTCATTTTCTGCAAGTTCAGAATACAAAGCCTAACTTAGATAGTTAGGTTCTTGGGAGCAAAACCAGCTGTCTTAAGGACTAAGAAAACCTGAGTTGCCTTGGGTATGCCTATAGCATGTGTATATCTGCGGAGAGGCTAAGAACGTATGACTGTTCAGTGGCATGTGGACTTCACAATATTCTTTAGGTAACTTTTTTTTTTCTAAATGTTTTTGGATGAGCAGAACAGAGCCTGTGAGCTGATAGCTCCCCGTTGTTAAAGAGCAGTCTCCAGAATCTTAACTGAACTTAATAACAATGGAAAGAAATAACATCTTTTTTTCTTAATTGGTAGAATCTAAAATTTCTTGAATTAATGTTACTGAATGTGTCAGGTAATAGCTGTGAATTTTGATGAAAAGAATAGATACAGCTCTAAAAATACTATTTTTCTAGTCTCAAAATAGCAAATTGAGTAACTTTTTTATGTTGATAACTGTTTTAGTGAGGAAAAATGAGTGTCTTGTGCTGCAGAATAAAAAACTCCACACTTTCCTTCTTGTAGCATTTAAAAAAAAATTCAGGATGAGGCATGTTTCTTATTGCCTGGGTCTTAGGCTCATCTGGTTTGCTGGATTGCAGCTCTCTCCTGGCCCCCTCTCTCTGTGTGTTTTACTTCCAGCTGACTTGGCTCCATAGCTGTTCCCTAGTTTTCTGCTGTGCAAAGCCCATCCAAGGAGTAATACAGAGAGGCTTCCCTGCACTTCCCGTTACATTCTTCTTTGTGACATTTTTCAGAGATCTAAAATGAAAAAACCACTGCATTTCCCAGATTTATATTTTCTGCCTAACTTGTTGCCTTTCTTTGTTTCCTGTGAAGCAAGGGAAAACAGAATGTGGTTGACCTTCATCTGCAAAGATTTATCCATTCCAGATAAGTAAACATTGCACCTACCAAGTGAGGGGAGTTGAGCATCTCCAGCAATTTTGTTTTGTTCGGAGCCTGTATCACCGGAGACTTCTCAAAATACACTGTTTGAAAATTTTTGTTCTCAAAGCCCAGGCAAGGGCAGAAGTGGTCTTTAGCCAGATGTCCCCTTCAGTGCAGTCTATCTCAGTTATATTAGGCTAATTTAAAGTACGTCATCAGTATCAACGGGCAATGTGCTTTGGCTCTTTCTTTATATAGAAACATCATAAAAGGAAGTTATTCCAGTTACCTTTCTGAGGTCCTCGAGTAGTCGCTTATTGTCACTCAAGGAGTCAGGGTGAATGAACTCTTACATCTTAAACATTGGGGTGTTCACTGCCTCTCCTGTCCACTTGGTAGGTCAAGGACCCTGCAGGCTTGAAAATTCACGTAGCAGCTTGTTGCTGTGACAGTGGTAAAAGGATGTCGTGAATCTGGAGCATGGGAAACTGGAAGCATCTTGTGTTTTGCACTCTGGATTGAGTGACACCCATACTGTCTCGCTATAGTCCCTTCCTAAAACAGTACAGCGGAAAATTTTGAACAGGAGAAAGAGAAAGGATTTTTTTTCTCCAGTGTTTTGAGGAGGTGAAGAAGGCGTGTTGTTTTTGTCCAAGATATATGCAAAGTCCAAAGGCAGTGTGTGTTTCCTGTCTCCAGAGTGCAATATTTTGATGTAGGAAAAATTTATTGGTTCTGAACAAAGGTTTGATATGCCATAGAATTTAAGGTACTCTGTTTCCTCATTTTTTCATTTTTCACAGAAAAAGCTGCATGATGTGAAGAAAGGGGAACGCAATCTCCTATCCTTCCTAAACTAAATTCTTAAAAATGTCCATTTACACCTGATAATCTTAGTGCTTAGTCATGCTTTCTTTTGTTTTTCCTCTCTAAGCAAGCAGGCATACTGTAAAATTTTTACCAAATACCATCTTATGTTTTTGGACTTTAAGACTCTAAGAAGGAAAATTAAGTATACCTTTCTCTTGTACTCGAATACTTTTTTTTTTTTAGACAACCAGACAATTTCAGGTTAATGCTGGTTAATAGTATCAGCGAAGAAATAGCATCACCATGGTTCCTGTGAGAATTCTGGTGCTACACAGCTAAATGTATTTAAAGAAATACAAAATCCAGGAGTCCTGAAGCTGGTACTACCATTTATTTCGGTGGTGGTGTATCCTGGTCAGGATGAGTCAACAGTGAAAGCAGCATGCATGTCTAGCCTGAGTTACTGGTGTATGAAGTGGATTCTTTTTATAGAAATGTTTAATCATGCTTTTGTGACAGTGTTGCTCTTCATTAAGTACTTGAGGATTTTATATGTTTTATTTTAATATAATGTAATGTAAATTAGAAGCTGAGAGACTGTCCTATCTCCTAAACTTTTAGTAGACTTGTCCTTGAGCTTGAGCGTAGTTGCTTCTAACTCTTAATATGCTGACCTTGGCTCTCCAGAGGATGGATTCACGGGATAATGTTAACAGTACTATGTTTTTCTTATTTAATCCGTAACCATGCTTTAAATTTTCAGTCTTTCCTGAAACATTACAAGAACTCTGTACGTTGTATTGGGTTAAATATATAGATCTCCTACTTTTCATTACAAAAGTAGCAAATATGTTTGGTTTATGTAAAATGTGTGTGATGTTTACAGTTTACTGTATTCTCATTTTCCTTTAGCACGAGACTTCATGATACAGCAGTTTATTCTTTCTCTCTGCGTCCTTTGGCTTCTTTCCTTTTATGCCTCCCTGTGTCTCTTAAACTGTTGTCTTTTCCCCCTCTGTCTTTTCTATCCATGTCATAATTTCTTGTATGTGTTACTTTGTTCTGCTTTTTTCAGTCTTTCCATCCCAAGGTGTGTAGGGACGTGGAGGGATTTCTGAAATCTGTCTGTCGTATGTTTCCTTCCATGAACTTCTGTTTGTCTCCTAGGTTTCTATCACTGCTTAACTTCTGGTGCATTTTTTGCCTCTAAGTGAGCAAGATTTCAACGCTTTTCTTTTTAGGTTCCTAAAGACAGGACGCATGTTCACTGGCATGTGTTTTCTTTGCAGTGAGACCAAACTTTGAGGAAGGTGGGACAGCAGCAACGGGGCGGAAGCATGAGTTTATACGCTCTGAGAGCGAGAACTGGCGCATCTTCAGGGAGGAGCAAAATGGGGAAGACGAGGATGGAGGCTGGCGACTGGCTGGGTCACGGAGGGATGGTGAGAGGTGGCGCCCGCACAGTCCAGGTGAGAGGAGATCTGGAGAAAAATGCAGCCATGGTTACAGGGAAAGGGCAGCGGGTGATTCGAGGCACAGGGAAAGCAGAGGAAAGGGAGGTGGCAGAGAGTTTGGGACCGAAAAAGGTAAGGTTCATGTGCTTTTAGTCATTAAATGCTCTTTTGGCATGCTTGGGGCTCTTGGTCACAAAATGACTGGCATAATATTATATGCCTTTTGTTTTCTTTTTAATGTCTTCAATACCCTACCATATTTAATGGAACAATATTTTTTCAGGTGTATCTTTGTCTGTGTTGTGCTTCAAGTGTGTATGTAAGTGCCTGGTAAAATCAGGGATCTTTAATAGTACTGTTTCTCTGTGGCTGAGATGCTGAGGGGAGGGAAGTTACCCACATTAGATACCGTATTGAAGGCTGCTGAGTGATGCTGACACTAAATCATTCAGGTTGCTGGCCTCTTTCTAATTTTCCAAATGTGTATGCAATGCCAAGAGGCATCCTTGGAAAACCTCAAAATATGTTGCTCTACGCATCTTGTAGTTATAGGATGTCTTGTCTCACTGAATTTCAGGGATCTGGTGTGACTCTCCCCTTCCCTGGTCTGAAAAAGTCAGTCTGATTCATTTGCTTTCCAGCATTGCATTGCAGGAGTTGCAGGAGAAACACAAATCAGAGCTTGTTTTTGGGTAGTGTGGCTGAAGCTTTTTTGCCTTCTACTCGGAAAAGACCCTGCTAGCCAGTCATACGTGTTGTGGCATCTTGGCTTTGGGCATCTTTTGGCTGCAGAAGGCTGCTGGGGATCCAAGGAAGGACTGTGGCTCTTCTACTGTTACGTCTTTGTAGGGAAGCAAAGGAAGCACAGGACATGTCTGGGACCAAGGTGGACAAGTTATTTTCTTCAATTAAAAAAGTCACACTCGCTCTTACAATGGGTCTTTCACTCTTTTCAGCATCCCAAAGGACTTTCAGTACTCTAGTGGGGGTGAGCAGCCGTTACCTCTGTTCCTAACCCTCTCTGTATTAGTCTGCCCTCAAACAACTGATAGCTTGTACTAAAATTTAGAAGTGAGCCCAAGGCTAGATTTATTATCAGATGTTTTCTATTTTGAGCAGGGCTAAGGGGCAAATTTTGAAGAATGTAACTTTCTTTTCCCTAGTGTTTGGTCACGATTGTTCGTTAGACACTGCTGCTTTGTTAGGTAGTGCAGATGATGTCAGGCCAGCTATGATTGTACCTCATGATGATCAGCTGCAGCGTGATACTAAGGAGTGGAGTGTTTTGCAAGTACAAGCCTTGCATGCTTTAGCTTAAAAGGAAGCGTAGACCTCAAATTTCAGCAGTTCAGTCATGTCTTCAACTTTTTTGGAAGATGTTCTGAGGAAGGTTTTGAAAATTCATCTTGCTTGCATCATATGAAGTGTTACTATTTCAGTATTTTTGCTGTAGTAGACAGTGAACTTCATGAACAAGTTCATTTTAGCAGGTATAATAAAATGCCTGTTCTGAGAAGTTGCTAATTTTGAGATGGACTGAGTTGACAGCTGTGATGTACGAATCTCACCTTTGGTCAGAGCTGTGTTTAAATTCTCCTCTTGGTAGTATCCATAGGACCATCAAAACAGTTTTAATCACATTCTTGCTTTAAACAATGAGCTTAACTCACAATGGCATGGCTTAAACTGCTTTTTTGTACTTACCCTGTTAGGTAATAGTACTTATCCTGTGTCCTGCTAAAAATAGAGAAATGTCTTCAGACTACAGTCATCACTTGTTTAGCTAGACCTTCCTTTGCCTTGGCTCTGCATACTCCCTACTAGATTGTATGCTGCTTGGTTTTTTTCTTCTTTTGGGTGAGAATGGTTTAGAAGAACATAGCAGTTCTCAGGCTTGAGCTTATCTTCTTCTGTTGTTAAGAAAAGAATACTTTGATTCCCACAGACCTTTGTTTTTCCAGCTTTTGAATTCCTCTTGCTCCTTCAGCTGTGTTTACTGCAGAATGGCTGACCTAGATCTGCTCATTTTCTGCTTTTTTAATAAGCACGAAAGATCAAGAGGTTGGACTGCTTCTGCTGAAGCAGTCTTGTCTCCCTAAGTGTAGCTTCCCAGATTGTGTGGTCTGTTTTACTGTAGCTGAAGTTAACTCCCTGGACATAGTTAAAGGGATCTGTCATGTGTCCATGCTGTGTTTAAACTGTTCTCTCACATGACTGTGCATCTTGGGAAGTGAGGGATCTTCTGACTATTGGTAGTAAAGTGAAACAGCAAATCGGTCAGGCTTATGCTTAAAATAGACAAGCCTAGTGCCATTTTTCTTTTACTGTTTAATTCAGGACATAAACTTGTCTGGTTTTGCAGTGTGAAAACTGTCTGGATTGCATCACCAGGCTGTTCCAGTCAGAGTTAATGGGGTTTTCTACTTCTTCTACTACTGTCTGTGCACTAGGACTGGAAGTCTGATGAGAAGGCATCTTTCCTTGGCTTATGCAATGGAAAAGTTGTTTTGCTAGGTGTTCTGGGTAAAAGTGGTACTACTGCTATTGTAGGTGTGAAACAGGAACTTTAGACTGGGTTAACGATATAAAAGAAGAATGTGACCATAGGTTTAAATTCACTGACTGCTTCAAAACTATTTTGATTTTATTGTTTTTAAACATTTTTTGCTATCTTTTTAAAAATATCCTAATGGCAGCTTACCTAAAAAGCCCTTTCCTTCTGTGGTTCCAGTTCTTGCATTCATACAATGATTGCCCTTTAAGACTGCAGAGCAAGTCCATTTTATCAAGTACATCTACAAAGCTTTTTTGGTCTCAAAACTAGCAAATGATGTATAGAGGTTTTTGGTTTTGTGTTTTTTTGTTGCCAAGTCATCCTTAAGGAATATGAAGATTTTTTTGGTTGCTGCTTTTTTGAAAGGCTTTTCGAATTCATCTTGGTTCACTCCATTTTCAGAATCAATTGCTGTGAATCAGATAGACTTTTTTTGGGGGGCATTGTGCTTTGTGCTGTTCGAATATCTTAAAGCAGCTAAAGTACATTCAAGAGTCTTGCTCTGAATTTGAGCAAAGTAATCGGCTTCATATACAATATGTGCTGAATAAGTAATATGTGTACTATTACTTTGTCTTTAGTATTTAGTATTGTTTAGTATAGGTTTAGTATACAGTGGAAATTTCTGAATTAGAGAATATAACTTTTAAGAGATAAATAGCTATTAATAATTGACAATGAAGTATACTTGGATTTCCTGAAGCACCCAGCAGTCCTTTCTTTCACCTATAACGTCACAATAAATTGCAAGGAGTAAATTTAGGTTAAAATTAATTTTCTTTAGCTTGGAATCTTGATCGTATAACTGGTGCCTAATGAGACTACAGGACTGAATTTTTAAAGCTATGTTTGTGTCGTAAACGTTGGTTAAAAAAAAATTAGGTAACAATTTAAGATTTGTCTTTACTTTTTGCTAGCTTTAAAGATTGGCAGTCCTGTACTTCACACCTGAGTTGCTCACTACATTCTAACTAGGCTTTTATAAAGTTTTGTTGTTGTTAAAAAACAAGGGCATGTGTCTGCTCTGCTTATCTCTTCTTTTTGCCTGTCCAGCTAGCTCTGAAAATGTGTGCGACTAAATCTTTGCAAGCAGACTGTATGGTAAACAAAAATCTCTTCAAGTTCTTGATTTGAACTTTGAAAATATCTGGAACTAACAAAGCGCTTAGAATTCACCTTCTAAAACCATGTGTTTGGTTCCCATTATGAAGAGCCTCTGCTCCTGGTGTAGGGATGTGAACCGTGTAAAAATAATCCAGGCTTTTCTCAGTGCATAGTCTTAAGATGGCCCATTTGCAGCTGTATAGAAAGTTTTTAATTTCAAATTTCCCTCTTCTATATAGAAGAGAGCTGAAGAAGAGATGCTCAGCTATTTGTGATCCCCAGAATAGCGAACAAGGAGAGGTATTTATCTGTTTGTACAGTATGGCATTGCCAGGTTGATGCCATAGCTCTGTTTTTCCACATACTGGGAAACCTGATGTGGACATTGCTGGCTGTACTGAGGAGATGTCGGCCTGTGTTTTTAATCAGCAATGCAGTCTGGTTGTCAGCAACCTCTCACACTTAAATGTCGGGAAAAGCTCTCTGATTTCGGAGGAAGCCCTGGTTTTAACATGTTGATATTTCTGATGAGGAGGGGGGAAGTGAACTTAACACTGCTTCTGATGCAGTGTGAGTGGAATTTCAGTGTCAGGTCTTTTATTTCAGGTAAACTGTGTTGTCCTGCTTACTTGCTGGTTCCTCCCAGAGAAGGTTTTGTTCTTTTAAAATTGAGCAACATTTTAATGAGATGTTCATAAGTATGACTTGCTTGAAGAGAAGTCCCTTAGAAACCTGCATCTCCTGAGATTGCACAGCTGGAGGCCAGGGCGGTGTGGGCAGAGGTGCACAGGGCATGATACAGGCATCCTCTTCTGAAGAGGACGCATTAAATGGTTATGACTTCATAGAATCATAAAATACCAGGTTGGAAGGGACCTCAAGGATCATCTGGTCCAACCTGTCCTGACGAAAGCACTTCCTAGACAAGATGGCCAAACACCCTGTCCAGCTGGATCTTGAAAGGGACCAAAAATGTGCTTGAGTTCTCTGGAGCACTTACTCCATTAGTGCATCTTCAGTGAGCCCTTGTTTTTGCTTACCTATTTTTTGAGAAGTTACTGATGAACAAGAGGTTGACATAACAGGCCCAAGATGTTAAGAACTACTTTAAAGGAGGCAGAAAAGGAGGGAGAAGTGCAAGCTTACTGTGCCTTATGTCTTTCCTTAATGACATTAAAAAGGTTACCTTGGAACATTGGTTTGACAGTTTTGCATACCAAAAATGTTATTTGTTTCTTTCCGAGGCAAGTCTGGAAGCATAGGTTAAGTTATGTGCTTATTTGCAAACAATTCCACTGTATATGGTGTAGTTAAAGTCTAACTTTTTGTGTTTCCTTGATAAAATATAATCTTAAAGTTCATACTGTTTCTAGGAGGAGTTTGTTTTGCATTTCCTGTCTTTGTGAGACAAAGGTGGGTTTTTGCATGGTTAGTGTTAATGCTTAGGGTATTAGGGTTGGTGTGGAACATTCCTAATTCGTATGAAGCACATGGAACAGAGGACAGCATTGCTCCTTGTCACTGATTTTTTTTTTTTGGTAGCCATTTGATAAACAGTGAGACTGCACTGATTGCACAATTTCTGAGACCAAAAAAAGACTATTTTTTTCTCCAGAGAAGAACACAGCTACCACTAAAAACTAAGGTGCTTTCATTTTTGCTTTACAGCTTTCTGATAAAGATAGCTGCTGTTGGATGGAAAGCTGTTTACTTTCACTCCCAATTTGTTTTCCTTAGCAGCATGTTCTTTATGCTTTACATAGTATTGTTGCAGGCAGAGGATTTTAAGCTTGGCTGAACGAAGATGTTTTATTTCACTTTTCTTTCTAATCTATTCAGAAAATTTATACTTGAATTTGGAAGGTTTTCCTTATTTTCTAACTATCATTCCAAGTTGCGGTATTCTATGGCTAAAAATTAGCATTCAAGAGACTTAATAGTCCTTTCCGAGATATTTGAACGGTAGTCAGTCCATTTTTCATGTATATGCACAGAAGTGTCTCTGAGGGAAAGAGGAAAAAAGCGTGGGTGGTTTGTTCAGGATGTGACTTTTGCAGATTGCCTACAAGTATGTGTAATATTTTATACATATAAAGATGCCAAAAAAGATTTAAGTCAATGATGGCTGGTAAATTCAGTCAGCATCTAATGTCACTTGTCTGATTTTGGCATTCCAACATGTTTTAGATTATGTAGCCCAGCTTTCTTAGCCTTAGGTGTTTTTTTTAATGCTCATAATACAATTCATAATGTGAGGAAGTACAGCGGACAATATTTGAAAGTCTCCCGCTTCATGGTAAGATACTCCTTTCCCCTGTCATTTGAAATGCCTATTTATAGGTGCATTATACCCTGTAGGGCTTTCTGGATTTCTGTCACTGTTTGTTATCTCTTTACCTACACGTTCACCCTCTGGAGTAAGCTACTGCCCCCGGGACTGTCTTGTAAAGTTACTTTCCCCCCACCTTATAGACGGCCCTCGTTCTGCAGGCTGGCGAGAACACATGGAGCGACGGCGGAGGTTTGAATTCGATTTCCGGGAGCGAGACGATGAACGGGGTTATCGACGAGTACGGTGTGGGAGCGGCAGCATGGATGACGACAGGGACAGTCTCCCTGAGTGGTGCTTAGAAGATGCAGAAGAAGAAATGGGAACATTTGACTCCTCTGGAGCGTTTCTCTCTTTAAAGGTGAAAAGCTGTCCTGGGCCCTTTGTTCACTTTGAGCAAATGTCCTGTTATGTCAGGTGGTTTATGGGTGATTATGTTGACTTTGTAGAAGGTGCAGAAAGAGCCAATCCCTGAGGAACAGGAGATGGACTTCAGACCTGTGGAGGAGGGGGAAGAAAGATCAGACTCTGAAGGGAGCCACAATGAAGAATCCAAAGATCATGAAAAGACCACCAAGAAAGAGGGGGAGAAAACAGATAGAGTAGTGGCAGGTAAGGGGGACTTCTCATGCATCTGGTCTGTGCTGCTGTGTGGAAGTTCCATAACTCAGTTACCTAGAACCATGCAATGTTACAGAAGCAGTGGAAGAAGCAGTCCAAACTTCTTCACCAGCTGCCAGGTCAGATACCCCACCGAAATCCCAGCCTCCAGACCCACTGCAGACAAGCCTTTTTGAAAGGAAGGAAGAGTCTGTGCCAGAAAGAACAGAAAAAACAGAAGATAAGGAGAATCGAACAGAGAATACACCGCCAGCCAAAATGCCCAACAGAGGGGAAGGTAATAAACTCAACAGATAAATTCAGTCATTACTTGCTGTGATTAGTCTTGGTCTCTTAAGAGGCAAGGATCAGATTATGATGATGAAAAGCCAGAATTTACCAGCTGGTCTATAAATACAGGATTTGTTGGATATGCCACTTCAAGTGCTTGCAGTGCACTGGTACCTCACATTGCAATGCAGTCTAGAGGAGCACGAGCTGGTTGTGGATGTGCCTTATTGTGGTAGAGCAGATCAGTGTGGACAAATGTATGTGGCCAAGGAATGGGACATGCTGAAATATGCTGAGTTCTGATAGAACTAAACTGTTTGTTCCTCAGAGTTAGGTTGGGTGTCTGTGTTGTAAACAGTGGCAATGTGCAGTCATACATGCAGGAAGATCTGAAAATACTTTTGCTTTGGTGCTAATTTTGAGCTGTTGAATGTTTTCTACAGTAAGTTCTTAAGTAATTTTCATTTATGTTGAAAATAGTGAACTAATTTTAATGTTTTTCTTTAGATTTGGCTTCTGTTGCTCAACCTTTGCCACAGATTTCTGCAGACACAGCTTCTCCTGCTCATCTTTCTCCTCCTGTCTCCAATTCAAATCCTGCTCTGCGGCCAGGTCAGACACCTGTCACAGCTGCTCCAGGCATGGGGAACATTCCCACTGACCCAGATGATGAAGAGGGCCTCAAACACCTAGAGCAGGTAAAATTTCTCAAATTCCTTTGTTGTTGACAATCGTGAGACTGGAGGAACGTGGAATGCAGAAAATATTTGAAGCCGATAAAAACAGAAATGCAGCTGAAACTTTGCACTCCACAGTATATACTGAAAGCTGCTTTTTTCCCCTCCATTACATTTTTGGAGAATAATTCAAGCCTATGTAGTATTTTTCTGAATAAGGGTACTATACCAGTGTTAGAGGTGGAGGTCCTAGTGCATATGACCACTGTCAAGTAGCTTTTACCATTTGCCTTGAGAAACCATAAAACAGTATGCCACATATGTTTTAAAAAAATTAAAAAATACATAACTGAAGCACAGACTGTGTTCCTGAACGTTTAATGACTGCTGGGTTGTAGAGAATTTTTAATGCTAGGGCTCCCATACCAGTTTTATTTTTCATCATGATGCTGTGTGGGACCGTCTTGGCAAGTTGTTCTACAGCTTTACGTAAGCAGGTGAATCGTGCTTATTCAGGATTCTGATAAGGTGATAGACTGAGCTTAGGGTTTGTGGTGCAATTACACCAGTCCTTGAGTTGCCTGTAATTCCTGGTACACTCTTGAGCACTGGGTAGAATCATAGAATGGTTTGGGTTGGAAGGGACCTTACAGATCACCTTGTTCAAACCCCCCTGACGTGGGCAGGGACATCTTCCACTAGATCAGGGTGCTCAGAGCTCCATCCAACCTGGCCTTGAACACTGCCAGGGAGGGGGCAGCCACAGCATCTCTGGGCAAGCTGCGCCAGGGCCTCACCACCCTTACAGTAAAGAATTTCTTCCTAATACCTAATCTAAATCTCCCCTCTTTCAGTTTAAAGCCATTTCCCTTTGTCCTGTCACTCTGTGCCCTTGTAAAAAGTCCCTCTGTGGCTTTTTTGTAGGCCCCTTCAGGTACTGGCAGGCTGCAGTAAGGTCTCCCTGCAGCCTTCTCTTCCCCAGGCTGACCAGCCCCAGCTCTCCCAGCCTTTCCTCCCAGCAGAGGGGTTCCAGCCCTCGGACCATTGCTGGGGCCTCCTCTGGCCCCACTCCCACAGCTCCAGGTCTGTCCTGTGCTGAGGGCTCCAGAGCTGGACGCAGGACTCCCAGGGGGGTCTCAGCAGAGCGGGACAGAGGGGCAGAATCCCCTCCCTTGCCCTGTGCCCACGCTGCTGGGGATGCAGCCACGGTTGGCCTTCTGGGCTGTGAGTGCACACTGCTGGGTCATGCTGAGCTTCTCATCAGCCAGCATCCCCATGTCCTTCTCCTGAGGGCTGCTCTCAGTCCATTCTCCACCCAGACTCTTTTTGTGCTGGTGTGGTACAAGGTGGTTGTATTTGGCTCGCCCGCTTTCAAATTTGTAAGCACACACCTAACTCTTGTATTCCTTGCTGGTTTTGATGTCTCCTGCAGCAAGCAGAGAAAATGGTGGCATACCTGCAGGACAGTGCCCTTGATGATGAAAGACTAGCAGCAAAAATTCAAGAGCACAGAGCAAAGGGCTCCTCTATGCCGTTGTTCCATGAAGCCATGCAGAAGTGGTACTACAAAGATCCACAAGGAGAAATTCAGGGTAGGTCTGTGCCCTTTACGCTTCCTTTTTTATTTCACAGAACTGTTAAAGAGTTCATCACAAAATTGCCACCAAGAGATGCTGATGCTTGTTTTTACAGAAGCAGCACTGGGAATTTACCACTCTAGAATTAGGTTTTGAAAATGGATCCTTCTACCCATCACTGCCCCCATCAGCTCAGCATGCCTAATGTCCAGAATTGTACTTTATCATGGCTAAGGTTTGCCATCATTTCATGTTTCTGTAAATTGACTCAGACTAAAAACTGTAAATTGTCAGACTAAAACCTGTTTTTCAGACCAGTAGTTATTCAGATTTCCAGACAATAGTGGAACAAAACAGGAATGTGACCATTCAGTAGCTTGTTGAAGAGTCAGTGAGAAACATTGAAATCAGTTTTCTAGTCTCAGCCTGAAGACATTGAGTATTCAGGGAAGGGTAATCTGTGTAGTATCTAGAGCAAAGAGACAAGACGTTTTCCCAAGCCAGTGCTCACACATAAACTCAGTTTAAATTGTACTTGCAGCCAGTGCATTATTAGTTCATGTAATAAAAACTGGTTTGTGCTTGCGGTTTTTGCTTAAGAGAAACCTCAATTTTTTGCGATGAAAGTAGGAACAGGCCTTTCATTTAGATACTTGCATCTTTGCTTTCAGAAGGTACTTTTCTTTTTGGAGGTCTCAGGCCTCTGTTTTAGCAGCCGCTTAGCTGCATCACAAAAATACAACTGAGCAGTGAGTTCCTTACTTGCTGTACTTCACTAAGTAGTAGTTGCTAATGCTGTTTAACGGGAATGACTTCCTCAGCTATGAGCTGCAGGTAGGATTTGTGGAGGTGTGATCTGTGGGATGTGTGCCAGTCTCTTGTCTGCGTGTTACACAGCTTTAGGGTTTTCTTCTTACCCCTTTTAAGTTTAAAGGATGTTAACCATAAAGCGTTTTTATTTGCTCAGTCTGCTTCAAACTGTATGTTAGTTGCTGCTGGGTGTTCATTGCTCAGTGATGGTCTAACAGTTTTTCATTGGAGTAAGCACTTCCTTGAGTGTGACTTCCAGAAGTAAAAACTCCCACATAAACTTTTATTGGGATAGCTCTTGTGGTTTCATATTTTCTCTGGGAGGAATTACCTGCTAAAGATACTTTTACAGAGAAGGCAAGAATTACTGAACATTCTTGCTTTTCAGAAGATATTTTTGCAAAAATTGTATTAATGTGGTTCTTACTCTGTTAAATAACTTTTTTTAATACTAGCTTTGTGGTCCAAATGGTTGGATATGTAATGCTGGTGTAGGAGTCCTCCTTTGAAGGGAGTGACTGAAATCTTTCTCAGGAAAAAGAGGAAGAGAAGATGTGGTGTAGCTTTTTGAGAAAGGAAAAGTGGTTTCCTCATTATCTTGATATAATCTTGCATTCAGAGTTGGATCTGCTCATCTGCTAAGTGTCAGAAGCAAAACTTCTATAAAACATACGAATTCCTCTGATTTGAAGGCAAGAGTTGAAACAGATTATGATGGTTTGATTGTCTATGCAGTGTATGTGGGGAAAGTAGTGCTTGTGCTTTTAGCACTGTCAGCTAGTGGATGCTGTTGAGGTCCAAACTGGAAACTGCACCTGTTGTCAGCCTGTTGCTGAGCCTGGAGCAGTGAGCTTTGCTGGAGGGCAGGATGTGTGTTGGCTGGACCCAAGCTCCACACCACCGTGGCTGCTTGGCTTTTGTCTCGGAGCTGTCGTTTCCCTCCAATGCATGGTAAAAGCAGTCATGCACTTTTCAGTAAAGACTGTCTGGGGGAATGCTGTGGCCACCACAGAGATCTAGATATGTGCGTTGACAGTCCAGCTTTGAATGTACTGTCTGTCCAGACAAGTGGATGAGACAGACAGGAGCGCCTGAGCCTAGGTACTGTGTTACTTTAACAAGCACCATGCTCTTTGTTTCCAGTATGTTCAACTTGGCCTGACTTGCTCTTCCCCCCCATCTGTATTGGTTGGTGTTATTTCAGGTCCTTTCAGTAATCAGGAGATGGCGGAGTGGTTCCAGGCTGGATACTTCACTATGTCGCTGTTGGTCAAGAGAGCCTGTGACGAGACTTTCCAGCCGCTGGGAGACATCATGAAAATGTGGGGCAGGGTTCCCTTCACTCCAGGTCCAGCACCGCTTCCACATCTGGTAATTATGTGACAGTTACAGTATTCACATAATCCTGTAAGAAATGGGAAATTAAATATTTGTGTCAACTGCTCTGTCATGGAATTGCAGGTGTTCCAAGCATGAAAGTTGAACCCTGTGTTAAATTACCTTTTAAAGAGGAGAAAAGACACTTTAAAAGCTGCATTCTGAACAAACATTTTTATATTGCTTGCATTTGCAATATATTGCTACTATTACTCTGTTATTAAAATAGAATGTTTTATTCCTAAACATAGGGTGAGCTGGACCAAGAGCGGCTGACAAGACAACAAGAGTTGGCTCTGATCCAAATGCAGCACCTCCAGTATCAGCATCTTTTAATACAGTAAGGCTGCCAGTCCCAGAGGTCTTCCAGTGACTGTGTTCTGCTCTTCCTTTTTACTCATCTGGGTTCAGCTTCCTGTCATTGTTTCCTTGGGTGGTGGGGCTGGGAGTGCCTCACCTCCGACAGCAAAGCCAGCTTCCACAAGCACCAGAGGCTCTGTAGTCTACAGGATTAGGACAGAGTGTGGCTACCTCAGGCACACTTTTCAGTGTCTTTCAGTGTCGTGCATAGCTTTTTTGATGAGACCTGCTATATAGGTAGCCGTTAAAACAGAGTCCCAGCTGTCCTTGTAGTGCAGTTCAGATGTTTTGGAGTCAGGGGAAGGCTACACATTTTTTGAACTGGAGGTTGAGAAAGCAGAACTTGTCTTTGGTCTGCTTGCTCAGCTTTTCGAAGATCAGTGGAAGATAACTGCTGGAGAAAGCAGTTTGTCATCCATTTATGACAAAGCTGTCAGTTGTTCAGTTCTGGCCAGTTCCTAACAACTTGTTTTGTAGGAGCTTGGAGAAAAGAAAAGCAATCAGATAAGACTACTTGTTACAGGAGTCCTGAAAGCACGGGCCATGATTATGATTACTGACTGTCAGCTGATGATCTGAAAAGGCAAGAGCCTGCACCTGTACTAGGGGATGCCTTGGTGTACTTGGGAAGAGATTGATTTGTTTAGGTGGGAAGTCATCAAAGCCAGATTAATTTTAGCAATCTCTGTGTAATTTATAGAAAAAGGGAAGTAGTACTGCACAGGTTAAAAGAGAAACATTGGATAGCAATAACCAGTTTGACGTAGTTGAAAGTGAAGAGAAATTTGGTTCTGCTCATAAGGGCCAGTTTGTTGTATTCTTGTATTTTGATTCTTTCCAAGGCCCCATTCTGTGGTTTCCTTTAGTGTTTAGCATGTACATTATATAGGTCAGTGGCCATTAGTCCCGGAGGATGAATCTGTGCGCAACTTCTGCAACTTGGGCAGCATATAAATAAGCAAGTGACCAAATACCAGTGATTCTCTGCTTCTCTTTTTAAGACAACAGTATGCACAAGTGCTGGCTCAGCAGCAAAAGGCAGCCCTCTCATCCCAGCAGCAGCAGCAGCTCGCTATTCTCTTGCAACAGTTCCAGGCCCTGAAGATGAGGTGAGTTAGCCCAGACTTGAACTGAATACCATTTTTCCTATGCTCTAATTTGTCTGTAATGATAATCTTGTCAGTGGTCCATCCTATCCAAGTTCACACGTTTGAGCATTATGTATTTTAAAGATCATGTGAATATGAAACAGTTGCAGGGTGTCAAATACTTCTTTATGTGTGTAGCCTTTACATCAGAGAATACTTAGGAAAACGAGGAGGGAAATGTAGTTGAAGTCATACCTTTTTGACAGATCTGTTGTGCTGGTGTCGGAATGGCTTTGCCAGTTGAGTTTTGCGATACTAGATGCTTGTTCCTCAATCTAGCCTATGAGCAGCAAGTGCTAAACTGTAGCGGTAGCTGACTTAGCCCTTGACTTGGCAGCAGGGATGAGGTGAGCAAGAACTCTGCAAGCAAGTAGTATTGTCCACATCATATTTTTGTTTTAAATAGAGGTGTGGAAGGAAAGGAGTATGTTACAAGTTACTGAATCTCAGGCGTGTTCAGAGCACTCTTCTCCCTGGAAGTGGCATGTTGACTCTTCCTGTTGGTATTGCAGAATATCTGAACAGAACATGATGCCACCTGTTACAAGGTCTGTGTCAGTGCCGGACACTGGCTCAATATGGGAACTTCAGTCAGCCTCACAACCTACAGGTAAGATGCTTAACATGTGTCAGATATCTTGAGAAAAGTTATGGGATTAAAAGCCAGCACCTTTGAGATGGACAAATTATTTCTGAATTGGTATTTTTTTAGCTGGTTCAGGCTACTTTGCCTTGTAGCTTAAATTCCATTTGAGAGCTGTGAAGAATATGGTAAGATTTCCTATGGTTATAGGACGTCTTGATCCAAAGAGGTTGAGTGTTGTAATATAAGGGTGTTCTGCTCTGATGGGAGGAGTTTGAATAGCTGGTTCTTGTGTAGAATTTTGTAGGAAACCCAACCTTGCTTTGGTAATGTACAAGCCTTGTTCTACAGGAAGATAAGGTGGCCCTCTACGGACTAAGGCTAATGCATTATTTTAGTTTATAGACCACAGTAACAGCATACACAAGATTTTCCCCTTTCAATTGTTTTTTGTTGATGTGCTTATTTTTGCTTGTCAATGTTTTGTTTTCTTCACTATCTAGTCTGGGAAGGAAGCAGTGTCTGGGATCTCCCCATTGATACTGCAGCTCAGGGACCAGCTCTAGAACAACTTCAGCAGCTCGAGAAGGCCAAAGCTGCAAAGGTCAGAAACTGTTTTGTACTGTAAGAAGTTGGGATTGCTGTTCTGCAATGTAACTGTGTTTCGTGAGCCAATGGAAGACGATTAGCTCTTCAATCTTCAGGCCGCTCTGTACAGTTTTGATTAGATTTTCATGGAAAACACCATAAAGAGGATATGGGTTGTAGAAGCCAGTTATGAATTCCTCGTGGACTGCTGTTTGGAAACCATTGCTGTGGAGGTACTACTGACCTCTAAAGTAGCGGTTATGTTTTTTACACTTCTGATTAAAAACTGTTCACTAGCCACCTCTGTTTTAAAATGGAATCGTCATGAGCTGCTGTGCCAAACCCTGAGTAGGAGCCAGGGGGTTGTTCTCTTAATCCTTGCATCTTTTCACGAGAATTGGTTTGGGGAATCTCAGGAGTCCTGTTTGTTGGGGTTGTTTCACACTCTAAATTATTTTTGTAAGTTTGAACCTGTATGATTCTGTACATTTCCTAAAACTGATTGCTTTATGATGACTGCAAAGCAACTTGCTACTGCCTTCTGAAGTCAGGCTATTTTAAGGAGCTGATGTAGAAAGACTGACTAGAGAAGTGGTATTCGTTACAGAACAGAAATTGTCAGAAATTGCTCTAGACTATTTTGGGAATCTGACCCCAGTAGACAGCCAGCTGATAGGTAAAATTACAATTAAGGGAGAGCATCTGTCAGAGGCTTCCATCTATTATGTTGTTACTGTAATCTCAGCAGAGTCACCCTAAGAAATGGTGTAGGAATACGTTACCTGCATCTGAGTTTAGTTTTGTGTGAATTGTAGCTAGAGCAAGAGAGGAGAGAAGTGGAAATGAGGGCCAAACGAGAGGAAGAGGAGAGGAAAAGGCAGGAGGAGCTTCGGAGGCAACAAGAAGAGCTACTTAGGAGGCAGCAGGAAGATGAGAGGAAACGACGGGAAGAAGAAGAACTGGCCCGCAGGAAGCAAGTGAGTTTCCTCAATGTAGTTCATCTCTAATTCTAATATTTTATAAAACTCACTTTAAGAATCCTGTGAGGTCTAATTAATCTTTGGTAGGTGTGTATGAAGACAGTTCTAATATTTTTTCATGTGAGTATATGAAATGATTCTTCTTCTGTTCGTAATTTTGAGCCCAAATAGCAATCTGAGAAATGGGCTTTAATTGTTCACTTCAAGATAGGTTCCTGTTTGTGAGCTGAGAGGTTTTATTCAGTGTGGAATATTCCCTCCCGACTTCTTAGTGTCAACATTAGACTTTAGTTAGTTGCCCAGTTATTGTATGTTTAGTCTTTATTCACCATTTGTGCAGTCTAGTGTTTTGATAAGGGTATGTTCTGGAGCAGACTGGAGCTTGAGCAGCTGTTTAAAATGAGTAAAATGTAGGGGGTTGTAGTGGAGAAGTGGTGATGTAACATTGACCTTATTTTTTTCCCTGTTTTTTTTTTTTTAACTTAATAATTTTTTTGAATAAGTGATTAACTGGGTTATGTCAGAGTCTGTCAGCTTTATTTGCTTGAATTGATATTTGGGAAAGGAAGAGATGTAGCTTGGACGAGCAGATTTGTTAAAATGAATGACGTGATCTGTGTTGCAGTAGGAGAATGAATGCAGGAGTTGTAGTATGTTCTTAATCTTACAAGAACACAAAAGTGAGACCCTTATTAGCTTGATCTTTCTGGTATTTCTGAATTTTGTATGGGAGAGAGATAAATTTGTTCCGTAAGTGTCGTAGGAGGGAAAGACAGTGAAAGTTAAAGTTTTCACTCTGCACGTGGAGGATGAGGGCAAGCATGTTGTTGAGCTTATTCACTAGAGAGTTAGTCAGTAAATGCCCTGTAAAGTAGCATGTGAAAAACAGGCGAAAGTAATCACTAGTTTTGCCCTGTATAATATTTTCTATGTGCTTAGGTAGGCAGTTGTAAAGTGCATTTCCTGGTTTAAGGATCAGACACTTCTGAGGAAGCCTCTAGAATCTTTAGTTTTACTTCTGAGTTCGTCATATACCTCTGTTCATTCCATGTTTGGGTTTTGTTACTGAAGATCTATTTGAATAGACTGCAGTGTGATACGTGGTTCGCTTTCATGGTATCTTTAAGAATCAAGTCTATAAATAAATGGCTCCTTGCTTTAATGTATCTACTTTGTGTACAGCAAGTCACTGTGGTGTACAGTGGAAAAGCATCCTTTGATGCTCAAGTTCAAGCTTTACTGTAGCACTAAAGCAATAATATACTCCAAAGTTTAACTTTTGAGTTAAGTTGCTTTAGATCTGTCTTAATAATAACTCATTTTTCAGCTGATCACCTGGTAACTCAATGTGTGTCATCCATGGTGGCTTCAGACAAATAGACTTGGGTTGTTTCTTTTGTTTCTTTTCAGACTGAACAGTTTTGCTACTGTGTATAACTTCTTAAAAATGTGTCCACTTTGGATTTGTACAGTAAACAATCTGACTCTCCCTTTGTGAGATGTCATGGGAAATAATTATTTACAAGGAGGAAGCGGAATGGGGGTTGGAAAGCAGTAACAGCAAGTGTCTTGAGTTCATTACCAATGGAATAATTGCTACAATGCTTAATTCTGAGCGGTAATGTCTTGAAAAGGTAACAAAGAGTTTTAAGCACTTCTCTGGAAAGAGAAAATAATATTGTATTCTGTATTTAAAAAAAACAAACTGGTCTAATATTTGAATCTGACTTCTGTACTGGAAGGCATTGTAGAATCAGGGATGAACTGATTTATTAGCATGGATTTATACAGAGGAGATGATGCTTAACAAATTTGATTAACTTCTTTTGAGGAGATGACAGTGAGAGCTGAGAGGGGTGAAGCAGTAGACTTAATCTGCCTGGACTTCAGGAAGGCTTTTGATGTAATACTGCATAAAAGACTAGTATATAAGGTTAGTAAATACGCTGTTGATGGTGAATTCTAAATAAAAAAAAAATAACTAATAGAAATTCAATTCTGTAGGATGAAATGTCATACCAAATGTTGAATCTGGTTCTGTTCATAGTTTTTCATCGATTACTTGCACTGCAGAATTGCAAACAGTAATGCCCAGCTTGCGTAGCTCCTGCATTTCTTTTTTGTTTCTGGTCTGATACCTTCTATTTTGTAATGATTGATTGCTTTCAGGAACAAAATTTGAGGTTTAATAATGAGCTAATAATTGTTTTGACCGAATTATATCTTTAATTATGCTCCCCTTAAAGTACCTGGTTCAAAGATGAGATCACAAAGCTAAAAGATTTGTAAGCCCTGGTAACATAAACAAGCAGAATTGCAGGTGTTACTAACTGCAAAAAAGTCTATAATATTTTATTTAAGAATCCGGAGTCTACTGAAATGAGGCTTGCTACTTAAGGATTTTCTGCAATATTACAGATATTTTTAAAGATCTGAAACAAGTTATCTATACAGCAAGATAAGTGTGCTTGAAAATAACTATTAGAAAAGATGCTGAAGAGTATTGGGATTCTCTTGGAGCAGGAAGCCGAGAATATGGGAGCAGTGAGAGCCAAAGGAATGAATCTGTTTCCCATACAAGTCAGTGGCAGAAAGCTGGAGAGCTTTAAATGTTTTTGGTCACATGCTCAAATAAACCTTGAATAATGAGGAGATACAGAAGTAAATATTCAGACAACCTTTTCTGGAGCTGTGAAGAATAGGAAAAAAGAATTACATCTGACACGTGGTTCCCAGCTTTGCACAATCTTGCAGATTTTTCTTCATATTTAGTTGGTACAGAACAGGCTGTTGGTACAACACGATTCATCTTTAGTTCTCTAGGGGAGAGAAGTCTTTTTTAAAATTGCAGTCATTCAATAGTGTCCTTCCTGGCATGCCCAAGAAAGATTCCAACAGTTTTATTAATGACAATTCCAGCCTCATTTCCCAAAGGGAAAGTAGGGCAGAGATGTTAATGAACTGCTGCCATACAGGAGGAATTGGTGACTTTGTTCCTCTCTCTCAGGTACTACATGTGATGTCAATGACTAGTGCCGAACATCCCCGCAGCCTGGCTGGTGGCTCGTCATCCTGAGCCGAGATCCTGGTGTGTGGTCTCTGGTCACACAAACCAGACTGGCACACCTCCAGCCTCCTCAGTAGACTTTTCAGCAAAAGAAACAAGCAGAAATTTTTGAGCACTTGTATTGGGGACACTTGATCATTGTGACTTGACTGCAGGTGTCCAAGTAATTTGGTTACAGGCCCAAGTTACAAAAATGGTCTAGGTGTTGTGTGTTGTGCTTGAAGCTTTCGTGAATATGACAAATCAAGGACTTGATTAATGAGAACACGATTCACAGGCTACTGTTTTATGTCCAGCTAGTGGAAGAAAAACTTACAGCACTTACATTCAGCACTACACCACTTAAGTGATATACAGGAATATAAGTTATGCCTTGGCTTGCAGCCAGCAGCTCTTCAGTGCCAGAGGATTGCTTATAAAAGATGTTCTGTCTGCTGGGCAGCTATAGTGAAGTTAGCCGCTGTCACAGAGAAACCTGGTCCAGTTGTTCAGTGAACTGTATTGCAGTTTACCTGTGCTGGGTGTATATGAAGGTCTGGTATCAGATTTACTAAAAGGGTCTTAGATTTCAGAATTAACTTCCCTGATTTACCAGATTTCAAAATTGATACCCATGCTGCACAATTAGTCTCCCTTCATCCTGTGAATAATGTATTGCTTATAAAAAAAAAGTAAGAGTATGATTGCACAGTACTGATCATTCAAAAGGAAAATGTATTTATGAAAGCTTAAAAAAGTTCATGTCCAAAAAGTAGGATCTTTAGGTTGAGCTGGTTAGGGTAAGTCAGAAAGTGGAGAGAAGAATAGAAGGGGTGAAAAGCAGGGTGGCCTTAACACAGTTGCTGGGCTTCAGAGATCAGAAAAGGCAGCAAAACCCTAGGCTGCCTTATGCAAAGGAAAGTCAGAACTGGGGGGAAAAGGTGCACAGTTGCGCTCCCATTTAACAATCTACAGGAAGCCAGCCGGAGGCTGGTTGTGCCCTCGTCCTCCAAAAACCAAGTAGCGTTATGGAACAATTTCTGTTTATGTTGATCTTCAGAGCAGTAGGAAAGGGTGCTGATGTTTTATTTTTGAGTTAAGTAAATAATCTTGCTACTCGGAAAGCAAAACATTATTTATTGGAAGCTATTTAAATAATGCAGGGATTGCCCAAAATCAAAGCCCTCGAGAGACCTTTCGTTGCCCATAATATTTAAATAGGATAGGAATAGCCCAGTGAACGCTCTTGCATAGAGTTCCACATCTCGGAGACCCCCGAAGGTCACAGTGTCCTTAAGCGCTCTGGGCTGCTTCAGCTTATTTCTGGTGTCTGGAGATGTGGTTTGAGTTCTGTAGTGCACTCGAGTGGTCAGTGTTTAGAAACTCCTCTAAGTAGGAAGAGCTTCCAACTTACAGCTGACACCCAAAACCAAAAAGGAATTAATGATACCCACACATGAAAACATAGCTATATATGTTCAAGTATAGTTAGTACATATTGGAAAGAGGAGTCTCGCCCTTTTCGTTCTCAACACCATTCTTTTTAAAACCAAAGATAGACAATGATTTCATGTGTTTCTTTTTTCATTAAAATATTTCTGTACGAGATGCGCAATGCATCGAGAAACTTGTTAACAAATGGGTCTGTAGTGTTTAGTATAATTGTTTTGGTAGTGCTTAGCTTGGAGCTAAGGAGCTGTTCTTGAGGCCGTTTATCTGGCCAGACCATGTTGTACTCTGTGTTCTGATGCAGTTTGTCAATAAAATGGCATTTATGGATTGACATTTTGTTCCCAACTCCAGGAGGAGGCCCTGAGGCGACAACGAGAGCAGGAAATTGCACTAAGGCGGCAGCGGGAGGAAGAGGAGCGGCAACAACAGGAGGAAGCACTTAGAAGATTGGAAGAGAGAAGAAGAGAAGAGGAGGAAAGACGGCAGCGAGAGGAGTTAATTCGTAAACAGGTGAAAAATGGCAGAAGGGACCTATTGTGTTCAATTATGGAGGCTGCCAGAACGCACAAGCTTTGAAACTTGCGTCCGTGCCTGAGACCCCCATCAGTTGTGATGGAGGAAAGCAAAGGTTGTGGACACTATCAGCTGAGTGAAAAATAGGTTGTTTAGCTGTATCCTGATTTCAGACAAAATCATCAGAATCCAGCCTGCCCTTTGGGAAAGAGATTTGTGTTGAGTGAGCGTTTTCCTTCATGTTTGAGCCTTAAGAATGGCGTTGCAGCGTTTCTACTCCTTCATTCAAAAGAAGGGCGGAGTACAGTACCAGAATAACAATAATGTGTTTTGAACTGTCACTCTCTGAGCCTTTCCTGTAGACTTGTTATCTCTAACGTCATCTGAGATGATCGGTTTTGGCAGTCTTCCTGTACTGTGCCAAGACTATACTCACTACCAAACTGTCAGCCTTTTTCTTCCCTTTGCTTGTCTCCCTTGGGGTCAGCTTTAGAAGTCCGTACTGGGGAACTTGAGCATCCAGCCCCCTAACTGATACTATCACAGTCCCTAAATCACACTAATCTTGAAACGTGATTGGCTTCGTGTTAACTTCCAGGTCCATTTCAGAATTGCAGTTACTATTTAAAAATTATTTTTCGGGGCCCTCCTTTATAAGGCATTCATCAGCATTTCTGTCCCACTACACAGCCATCTCCTTTGTTGACAGAAGCATCTTTTGCTTTGCAGCTTTAGTTCTGAGTAACAATGGTGAACGTCACCATCTTTGTCACCTGTTTTATTCTTTCTTGTCAAGACCTCTTTTCCCTTTATTCCTGTCAAGTTTTGTTCCACTGAAAGTGTAGCAGAACTTGAGTGTAAGCAGGATAAGCAGATAGAAGCTCAGACTGAAATGTGTGTAACTCCTAGAAGGGAACTGGTGTGAAATTAGCTAGTCTGAACTAGGGAGATGTCATTCCTTGGTGGAGCAGTGGGAAACTTGTATTTTTAGGGGGTATAGACTATATTATTGGGCTTTCTTGCCTGAGAAATGTAAAGGTAAATGAACAAACTAAATGGCACAGACTTCAGGTAGAAAAGCCTTTCTGTTCTGTCAGAATGTAAATACCACAGAGTAGTAGTAATTTAGATTTTCTAAGTCTGCTTAGACTTTACTCTTCTCTATGTCCTGGGAAGGAAGAGGAGGCTGCCAAGTGGGCACGTGAAGAGGAGGAAGCTCAACGGCGACTTGAAGAAAGTCGGCTACGCATGGAAGAAGAGGCAGCCAGACAGCGGCTTGAAGAAGAAGAGCGAAAGCGCAAGGAGCTGGAACTCCAGCGCCAGAAAGAAATAATGAGACAGAGGCAGCAGCAGCAGGAGGCTTTACGGCGGCTGCAACAACAGCAGCAACAGCAGCAACTTGCACAAATGAAGGTAACGTGTTTCTACAGTTTAACTTCTTCCTTCAGTTCAGTGTAGTAAGTAAAACCACAGCTGGATTCGGGGTTGTCCAGACTAGCTTGAACAGAGCTGGGAGGGATGAACTATCTGGAGGGGAAAGAGGGTCAATAACTGGCTTTGAGAGGGATGGGAGAAACAAGAGGAAGGTAAGTTGCACAACACAAAAAGGGTCAGTTGATAGAAACATGCTGGAAAGGGATCTGCAGATGAGAACAGATATTCGTTCTGCTGCAGTGAGCAAGGGCCAGGGCAAAGTTTCTAAAGTTTTTGAAATCGGAAGTGATTGATGTTTTTCAGGCAGTTATGTGCTACCTTGTTCTTGATACACTGCGTCTTTGACAATGTGATACATTGGAGGGCAGTGCAAAGAAACATACAGTTTGTACTTCGAGTGTACTTTTTAATACTTATTTACTCCTTTTTATACTTTCCAATGTTTAGCTGAAGCTTAAAGGTGGCCTTCCTTTTCCCCTGTGCTGTGGGCTTATACTGATTTTTCAGGATTATACTTCAGCAGCATTCTCTAAAATGTTCTGTAATTCTTCATGATGTGGTTTTTTGGCCCAGCTCCCTTCATCTTCAACATGGGGTCAGCAATCAAATTCAGGAGCTTGTCAATCCCAGACTACACTGTCATTGGCAGAAATCCAAAAGTTAGAAGAAGAACGGGAAAGGCAGCTTCGAGAAGAGGTAAATACACTAACAGAGTGTAACTTGTTAGACAACTGTGCGACTGCTGAACTGTCAGTTCGGTGGTTAGAAGGAATAGTGAGGATGAGGAATGTTTTCCTGGAACAGTGTAACTCGAGTAAAATCCTATCTTTCAGGCATAGATTCAGTAAGTACTTGTTTGAAGATTTTTATTGTTTCTTAATATCGGTATCTGAGAGGAGGACAAGTTGCACCCTTTTAACCTTAGGAGTCTATGATGTTCACAAAACAATATAAAATTATTTCACATCTATACTGCAGTTTGTTTGCAGATATGCACAAGACCAAGGAATTTTAAGGGGCGAGGGGGCAAGTGGTGGTGGGAGAGAAAGTATTCCTCCAAGACCCCAAATGCTTCGCTGGCTGCAGTTGTGATTAGCCAAATTTATTCTGTCCTAGGCTAATGAGCAGTTTGTATTTAATAGTTACTTAGCGTCTCCCTTTTTGGGGGAACTGTACCAGCTCAAAAAATAATAGGTGAGCCAGACTTTTCCAGAAGAGTGAGATCAGTTTGAAACCGTATTCCCAGCTAGACTTTTGAATAGTAGTGGTCTGAAAGTACAGACAAGCGCTTTTGTCTTGCATGCAACAGCAAAGGCGTCAGCAGCGCGAACTGATGAAGGCCCTCCAACAACAGCAGCAGCAACAGCAGCAAAAATTGTCAGGCTGGGGTAATGTCACCAAACCAACAGGCACCACCAAGTCCCTGCTGGAGATACAGCAGGAAGAGGCAAGGCAGATGCAGAAACAGCAGCAACAGCAGCACCAGCAGCCGAACAGAGTCAGAAATACCACGGTATGTGCAGTGTTTATCTATCTGGGTAGCAGGAAGCAATACCTGACAGTTGTCTGTGTCTGCTCTTTGCTGTTCTGCCAGCTCTGGTACTGACAACCAGGATCTCTTTGTTTTGTTTCAACAGCACTCTAACCTGCACACCAGCATTGGGAATTCAGTGTGGGGCTCCCTAAACACTAATCCCAGCAACCAGTGGGCATCTGACCTAGTCAGTAGCATCTGGAGTAATGCTGATACCAAAAACTCAAACATGGGTTTCTGGGACGATGCAGTGAAGGAAGTGGGACCGCGTAACTCGACCAATAAAAACAAAAGCAATGCCAGCCTCAGGTAGGAACTGGGGAAGGAGCTTTTGTAAAGAAAGGCTGCCACTCCTGAGATCGCTTAGCAGTTATAACATCTTTTTGTGTCTTGCTTTTTTTTCTGTGTCTCTCCAGATCTGCTTTGACAGCAAAAATAGCCAATAGCTGGCCATTCACAATTTATGTTGTCATCTACTTGGAAAATTAGTTTGTTCTTAAACAGTGTTTGCATCTTGTAAAGTAATGAGTCTGGTAACACTGTACTGTATACTATACTGTTGATAAGTCTGGTGATTTATCATTTATTATGTGTTTTCTTTATCTCAGTAAATCCGTAGGTATTACAAGTAGACAAAACAAGAAGGTGGAAGAAGAGGAGAAGCTGTTGAAGTTGTTCCAGGGGGTTAATAAAGCCCAGGATGGATTCACTCAGTGGTGTGAACAGATGCTTCATGCACTCAACACAGCCAACAACTTAGATGGTAAGAGGTGGGGAGGAATGGAAACGATCCGCTGTGAGAATTGATATCCAGTTCATTTCCTGACCAGATAGTTCTGAGGGCAAGTAGTGATATTGAAGTAATGTTTTCATGCTGTCAGCGAAATGGCATCATTAAATAGCGGTTTGAAGAACTGGCCGCGTCATCTCAATGGTTGTCATTGGGCTAGCCGTAGGAGATCAGCGGGGACTGGAAATGGTGTTAAAGTCTGACACCCAGAGCTCTGCTGAGGATTTCTGATGGTCGTGGAAGCATTAGTGGACAGGTGGATGAGCAACCAGTTCACTTCTAAGTGCAGGCCAAATTATCACATGCCCCTGCGCAAAGCGTTTTCTGGTGTGAAACTGGTTGCTTTTTGCGAATTCTGCGGGAGGGCACATAGAGGAATGCCCTGTCCAAGATCACAAACTGGTACCTTCTTGTAGCAAAACACTGCAGGCTCCCTGCTGCCTCCAGTGCGAATCCTTGTGCTCCAATGTCTGCAGGCTGCAAAGCCGTGGTTCTGTGGGACCCTCGAACCTGGCTGGGGAACCAGTGCTGCCTCAAGAGCCAGGATCGCACCTCGCACAGTTGCAGTGCCACAGCTTCCCCCCTCCTCTTAGGAGAGATACTGGAAGTAACTTGCTGGCTTCATCTGTGTGTAGTTACTAACTGCGTCGGGTGTCTGAGGAGAGGCAGTGGCCCGGCAGTGCTGTCATGGGTCAGACATCCCCAGTGAGCTTCCGTGCTTCCAAGGGGTCTTTGTGCCACAGGTGGCAGCCTGTTGTCCTGGTGTCTTCCTGGCTTGTGATTTGCTTTGTCCTTCTCTATGGTAAAATAAAACATGGTGCAACAAAGTTGGTCAAAGGAAAAAGAGATGGTAAAGAAGGCTTGCAAGTGAGCTAGCTGTTGAGGTGCTTGTAGGTCAGGTCAGCCACTGTGTAGTGCTTCAGCTGAAAAGAGATTTTGCTGATGACAGCTTTGAGAAGAGTATTTTCCATTTGGGCCTGGCTTTAAAGCTGGCAACAGCTAAGGCTGATGGGCTGACATACCCTTAGGATTGTCATTTTCTTTTTCCTTCTCATTGCATTAGCTGGCTTTCTTATCCTTGCTTTGACTGTAGAATAGATGGGTCATTGCATCTTAGAGCTTTACTGTAGGGGACCTGGAAGGCCAAGCTGTTTGCCATGGCTACTAAATTAGCAAATATTGGAAACAGAAATCCAAAGTCTGTGTCTGTTGCGTGCATGTGTTCGCATATCAACACGCATTCCCTCATGATCTGCCTTCTTCTTGCAGTTCCCACGTTTGTTTCTTTCCTGAAGGAAGTGGAGTCTCCCTATGAGGTCCATGATTACATCAGAGCCTATCTTGGAGATACTCCTGAGGCCAAGGAGTTTGCCAAGCAGTTTCTTGAGCGCCGTGCCAAACAGAAAGCCAGTCAGCAGCGGCAACAGCAGCAGCAGCAGGTACACCTTACTCGCTGCGCTCCTTAGGCAGAGACTACGCTTGAGTCTGAAGAGTCTGGATTTCTGCTGGATTGATGGGAGGATGAGCAGGATTTTGCAGGTCATGTGAAATGCAGAGAATAAAGCAGATTTCAAATATGTGCTGCAGAATCAAGTCTCTCTTATAACTAACAGTTGAGGCCAACTGTAAATCAAATAGTGTCTTAGCATGCTGATCCAGGATGTGCTTGAGAAAGATGAGGTGGGTGTGTTGGATGGATGCATCAGTGGCTGGTGCTGCCACGTGTGAGCTAGAAAGTGCTTTGGGCGCTCTCAGTGTTTTCAGTATAGATAAACCATACTTAGTTGCATTTTATAATCTTGTACTTGCTTTGTTTTCTAGGATTCAGTGTGGGGGATGAACCACAGTTCGCTACATTCGGTCTTTCAGACCAATCAGAGCAACAACCAGCAATCCAATTTTGAGGCTGTGCAGAGTGGGAAGAAGAAGAAGAAACAGAAGATGGTTCGCGCAGATCCCAGCTTGTTAGGTCAGTTTTAAGTTTTAGAAATTAATGTTGAATTTGGGAGAAGCGTTGTTAACCTGAAGTGGGAATATTGAATTTGAGCAGAAGAGGTAGTTGTTGGAGCATCTTTAGAATCCGTATCAGTATTATTGTTTAATGATTTAAAAAATTTGTATCGGTTTCGTGGAAAACTTTTGTTGAACTTTCCCTTATGCAAAGGCCTCTTCATTACTGTGATTGCTACCTGGAAATCTTTAAGTAGTTCAGGAATGTCACTTAAACTGCCTTTTCTCTTTTGAGTTGACCTGTGGCTCTTTATATATCTATTTATATATATCATTATTAATGCTAATTCATTCTTTTAAGAAAGGCACATTTTCTTCATGAGGAACAGCTTCTCGAGGCTTGCTTTTATTCCTTACTACTTTTCTACAGGAGCTAACCACCCTAGTCAGAAAAGGTGGCAAAGATCTCGGGGGGGG
>Ga0065711_1001458_pt1 | contig 55582 bp, 42 predicted proteins | sample Hoacrofraction12_FD_59098 | JGI IMG/M metagenome (GOLD analysis project Ga0065711, IMG submission 59098) | Hoatzin crop microbial communities from Cojedes, Venezuela - Epithelial fraction 12 v2 (version 2) | ecosystem: Host-associated > Birds > Digestive system > Esophagus > Crop | place... | reverse complement strand
GGGGGGGGGGGAAGCGGGGCGGCCCGTACCCCCACACCCTCGTGACCGCCTGGCAGCGCTTTGTTGGCGGCAGCGTGGGGGGGGGCCGGGGGTCCTGGCCGGAGGGGCTGGCAGCCCCTCTGAGGCCGCCTGGTCCTTCCCTTTCTTCTGTCCCTTCAAACGGGGACGGGGGGGGGAAAGTATAAAAGTTTCGACAGTTAGGGTTACAAGGAGACTTCTTTTTCCCCCCCGAAAAATAAGGCTCTTTGGGTTTTCTTTGTGTTGATTTACAGACAAACTTTACAGTTGGAGGATTGTTACTCTTCGCGCGTGTGGGGCTTTAAGTGCCTGTAAGTTAGAGCTTGGCCACAAAGACGCGGAACGTGCTTTCGGAGTTGGCAGGTCTGCGCTGGCTGGAAAGAAGTTCACAGCAAAGCAGGATCTTTTCGGTCGCGATTTACCAGCCCGTAGTGTGGATGAGGGGTGTTTCGCGTTCAAAGACCATTAAATGACCGAAAGTGGAGGGTTAGAGGGGAGCAGTGCGCATGTTCAGTACTCCAGAGTTGCGCTGTTTTCCCCCGCTGCGCATTCCTGCGGTTCCGTAGTGGAGCCGCCCCGCGCGTTGTGCGGGCGCACCCGTGGGGCAGTCAGCGCCCGTGTCGGCCGTGAAGCCGCGGGGTGCCCGACGCGCCCTGCGCCCCGGGAAGCGGCTTCGGAGGTGCCGCTCGCCCAAGGGGAGCTGGCACCATGGGCGCCCGGCCGCCCAGGCGAAGTTCGAGCCCTGGGCAGGGCGGTGTGTGGCGGCGGAGCGCTCCGCGTCCCTGCCCGGAGCGAAACGCTTTGCTCCCCTTGGGCTGGCTGAGGTTCTGAACCTTATAGCTAGCAGGCCTGGTTTGTCTCTTTTCCTTTTTTTTCCTTACGGTTTCGCTGAATTACTTTAGTGCAGTTATTTTTAGGACATTCCTGTGCTCCCTGTTTGCACAGCGGTGGTGAGCTGGTTTCCTGTCTGCTGTTGCTTCCATTGTTCAGACTCCTCTCCCCGAGGGCAGCTGCCGGTTGGTGAAATACCAGACTCCCCGCACTTTCAACTGTTGTTCTTGCCACCCCCGGAATAAGCGCGTGTGAAAAGCGCTGACGTGGTTTCTAGGTATGCCTGTGCAGGGCTTTGTGTGTGTGTGAGGGGCAGCGAGGGGAAGGAGCTGCTGCGAGGATTGCGAGTCCTGGGCCGGAACAATGGAAACAATGAAAGGTGACAGGCGGGAGGGAGGACTTTGGAGAGGGGCCGGGGGCTCGCGTGGTAGAAATTAAAAGGTGAGGAGACAAAGACGGAAACTTTTAAAAAGATGTTAGGGCTAGGGTGCCTTTGTTTTACTGAAGGTTGGGCTTGTAGTTATTTGTGACCTCCTGGCATTTGAGGCTCATTGAAGAAGTTTCAAAGGGTGACTTTGTTACAGATTTCTTGCTTGCACTCCTAGAAAAATCCCGTTTAAAGAAAAAAAAACTTATAGCGTAGCCAAGTCTGGCCGCTTTAGAAGCGATAGACCTCAAGCTGTGAAATGCAGAGGAAAACAAATAAACTGGTTCCTCAATTATGAAACCTATTCAGAGGAAAAAGTTTTGGTTTTTAACTGAGGAAATTCGCTTCTGCATCCTTGTAGTTCTTGGTTACTTATGAATAGTTTTAAACTAATTTATTTTATTGTTGATTTTTAAGTTCGTGTTAAATTTTAGTGAGGTTTTTTTGTGTCTTGGGTTTTTTTTGGTTGGTGTTTGGTGAGGATTTTTTTGGTGTTTGGTTGTTGTTGTTTTTTGGGGGTTTTTTGGTTGGGGTTTTTTTTTTTTTTTCCTAACAGGCTGTGGGTTAAAACGCCAAGGACTCTTCTGTGGATACTTTCGTTGACGAATACCGTGATCGCAATCACACTGAACGTATTCGGCTTGTTAACTGGCTGATTTAGAATACAGTCTCGCAAAGACACAGGCATGTGCTCAAGTTTATACACGTGAGGAATCCTACTGAACTCGGTTACAGCAGAATCGGGGCCTGAGATAGGAACTGGTTTCTGTCTATCTGTGCTCATTAAAAACCCCGGCTTAGGAAGTTCAGAGAACCCTAAGGGGATTGGAAGTTTTCCTGAAGGTGATTTTTGTCCATCCCCTCTCTGGAGGGCAGAGATTGTTCCTTGTGGTATACTTTGTCCTGTTTTGAGTAACAGTTGGCTTCTGCCACTTCCTCTGTGAAGCTCTTCCTCGACACCATGGGGTGGTTGGTTTGTTTCCTAGTACTCAGCCTAAATTTTTCATTTGCTTAACTTCCATTTCTTTTGTCTCAGCCTGTCTAAATATTTTGTCCTCCCCCTCAGAGTATTTCAGCATGCCTTCTTAAGTAGCAGTAGTTTATTTTGAACTCAACTTTAGTCATCGCTGTACTCAAGTTGTTTCAAGCTGTTAATGGTTGGGTGTTGAGCCTAGACTCTGAGGATCCTAGGTGTAATCTTCCCTGAGCTGGTTACTGGAGGACCTGTAAAGTCTTTGGGCTGTGACACGATGCAACAGTGCTTTCAGTCATGTATATGACTTGAGCTGGGAAGCCAGGAGGATAAGGTAATTTATAAAGAAGGGGTGCTGATCATGTAGTTCTTACATCCTTAATGGCGTGGATGGCTCATCTGAGCAGCGATGGTGGGAGTGGAGAATTTGGATTTTGTACTGTTTCTCAGACCTCTCCGCAAGTGAACTCGTGCTGCTTCAGTTTAGTCCTGTAAAAGCAGTTTTTCTGTTTCTGTTAAAGGTATTTAGGAGGAGACCTAAAATAACCTGGCGCTAGCCTGCTTTTCAGACGGAATAAATGAGTAGGTCAGCTGGGGGTACTCCTCGTGTCCACAAGCCTTTATTCCGGGCGTAAATAACAGTAAGCCAATGGTCCGGTCGTGGAGCCTCGCCAGGCGGCTTTTCAGTTGGGCCCTGTTAAAACAGGAAACCAGCAGCGAATAGCCTGATTACTAACAAGACGGAAAAACAAAGCTGGGTTGTAATCAGCAGGAATGCTTTAGTGAAAACAGAGCCTTGACAGCAACAACGTGGCTCCTGCTCTAGTAAAAAATATCAGCTGGGGCAGTGCGAGATTTCTAGCCGTGACTTCCTGTTGCTGCGCGCTCTGTGCCACGCCGGAGGGATCTGCCACAGGTTCAGAGGGCTGATCGTCTACTTAAATGAGAAGTTGTACTACGCTGGGTTTCCTGCTGCACCCAGACCTGCTTTGTGTCACTAACTTACTGTGTCAATTGACAGGACGCTCGAAGCGAGCGGGTCAAAGGGCAGGCTCTGCTGTTGACTCATTTCTTGCTAGGTAGGTTACGGTTAGTCAGATGGCAACTTTTACTTTAGCAAAAGATTGTGCTTGCAAAATAGAGAAACGCTTTTATGCTGCTGGCTTTCAGACAGTATTTTGTCACTTTGGAGGGGGCGTGTGTGAAAAAGAGCAACAGTTCCAGAAGTTGTTTTGCTGTCAAGCCATTTTTATCAAATTCAGAGAGGCTCCTGTGGACTCTTTTGGCTGTGTGTTAGATCTTGGGGAGGTTACTCCAGACGGGGTGGTGTGCGTCTGGAGCACTTACTGTTATGCCACGTGAATACGGCTCGCAAACCATTAGACACCTAGCTTTCTCGTGGGAGTAGGTTCTTTGGCTTCTCTTCCCTCTTACTTCCAGCCCTCGCTGTTTGCCTCTGACTGTTTTCCAAGGTCCTCTGTCTTGCTGCCTATTATACTTAAAAACAAACAAAAAACCCAACCCACTGAAGTGCTGCAACACTTCTGGTTTCTGACAAACAAGAGCAGTGCACTTGAAAACATCGTCTGAAGAGCGTAGGCTAGTTCTAGCTAGTTTTTAAATTCAGTTTGAAAGGGATGAGCTGCTTTGCAGAGCCGTGGTGTGGTCCGCGCAGGATCTTTGTTCCAAGAAGTGCCCCTCGTGGCTCCAGGAGTCCATTGTGCAAGACATGTTCTCAGGTTAGGTTGCAAGCGTGACAGCACTTTCTGTAAAGCTGTGACAAACACAAAGCAGTTTGCTCTGAATCATTTTAAAGCAAAGCTGACATAGTTTCTACGTGAATTAAGAACTTGTTTACATAATTTGGAGTTTATCTTGCATTGGCTATTTAAATATTGTCCTATTGTTCCTGTTCTGTGACTGGATAATTTATGTAGCCTAATCATCACAGGAAAAATTTGGTATGTCAGTTTGGTGTTTGTCGATTCCATAAAGCAGCAATTGGGAGAAGGAAAACAATACTAAGTAAGTTACTGAAGTAACTGTGCCAGACAAATTGCAGTTGATCATCCTGCTGGGAATGCTTCCATGTCAAAAATAGGCATTGAGATTTGGATAACTTAAACTAAATTTAAGGATGTTGGAGCTACTCATAAATAGAGGAATGAAATAATAATTTACTGTGTCAGCTTTGGCTAAAGTTTGAAAGTGTGGGGAAGGGTACTCCTCTGCTTCCCCCCCCTCCCCAGTACTAAGGAAAACTTGCGCACACACAGCCACCTTTTTTTTTTTCTTTCTTTCTGTGTTGTGGATTTTTTTTTTCTAAAGGACATAATTCCTTCTGTTTCTTTACTTACAGATGTAACTATGGCTTTATATAGTTTTGTGCTTGCATGAGCACACTTCCTGTATTTTAGGGCTGACTTTGTCTCCTTAAACAGACTTTAAGGTTTTCAGTCTTGATGTTGTGAATGAGCAAGTTTCTTTCCCCCTCCCCCCCCATCTAAGTTCAAAACACAGAAAGATTAAGGGCTTGATTTCCTTCTGTAGTTTCTAGAAAATGCTTCTGAAAGCCGCATAATTTCACTTGAAATTAGTATTCTGCTAGTTGAAAATGAGTGGTCTCTTATTTGAATTTGTATGTAGTTTGTCAGATTCCTAAAATTTCCGGTGAGTATTTAAACCATGGTTTTCTTTGTATTTTACAGAACCACTTGTTTCCTCAGTGACTTGTATATCCTACCAAAGGAGTAGAATTTTGTAGTCTTCCTAACAATTGAATACTACTTTGTTTGTTTTGTTTGCATACCATAGCTTCATGTTCTAGTAGTGTAATGTATATATAAAGGGATAATCAAATTTTGAAATCCGTTCCTTCCCTGGTGCTGGAGGAAAAAGGTATGCAGCTAACTTGTAAATCTGGAGCCTTTGTAGTAAGTGTAGCACAGAACACACATTTCTACAGATTAAAATATGAGGTAAAACCCATGAAGTTGAAAAACTAATTGGGATTCAAAGTGGTACACTTAAACAAACCTACCCAAACATTAAATGATTGTGGTCCTTCGATACCGAAGTGCAATTAAATTAAAGAAGTCCATCTTCTGATAAACTGGTGGACTCTTAGGCACCTGGTTTCTTCTCCTGCACGTTTCTTTTCCTTCCTAAGTGAACATCCACTCGGGGGTGGGGGCAGGTACAATTTTTCCCTTTCTTATTTTCTTGTTCCATTAGTTTTTATTGATAGATCTGGAATGAGCTATTACTTTATAAAATCTACAAGCTGTCTCTCCCAGGAGGGAAGCATAAGCATGCTAAGAAGTAATTAAATAACCAATTACTTGAGTTGGGTGTTTTTAAGTTCTTGCTTACTGACCTTTTGCCCAGCTGCTGAATAGTTATCCTTGAAGAAAAGTGTTGGATGCATACCACAGCAAGCAAATTTGGACAATATTGGCATTAGATAGAAGCTCTCTGATAACATGCAGCAGATAAAAGGTTGCCAGGGGAACAAGAAAATGAGGGTTTGCAGAGAAGAATTCCCCTAGGAACACATCATTGGTGCTACTTTTTGTTCAGCTGACAGAAAAGCTACAGCTTGACAGGTTAACGCTACAGGACGAATCCTCTGTATAGGAGGCTATACCGTGATTCATAGTAAAGACAGTTAATGTCGTAAAGAGTGTCTGAACCATAGCATGCTGGAGCCGAGTAGTTTGCGGATTTAGGAGGCTGATTGTTCTTGTCTGCTTATTGTTGTAGGTGTAGTTGCAATATCGGGCAGTGAAACGGAGGATGATGACACTATGGATGTCCCACTGGATCTTTCCTCATCTGCTGGTTCAGGCAAACGGAGGAGACGTGGCAACCTGCCCAAGGAATCCGTGCAGATTCTTCGGGACTGGCTATATGAGCACCGATACAATGCTTATCCTTCAGAGCAAGAAAAAGCACTGTTATCCCGACAAACACACCTTTCCACACTACAGGTATTAAAAAAAGCAGTTCTTACTTTAAAAGGAGCTGTTTTCTGTTTTCTTCTTAGTTTACCTGTGGTCTAGTCACCGATACAAATGTTTACACTGCGTGTGAGATTTTCCTCTTTTATTGTTACTCACTCTGCTTCTGACAGCACTTGTAAGGAGAAATAGAAATGAATTGTGTGTTGTGATGATCTTTGTTGGGGATGAGATTACTTCTCTGGGAGAACAGACAGTCATGAATTTGAGCATGCATGCTAATTTTTGCAGAATTGGTCCCCAAAAGACATAAAGTGTCTATGTAAGGTAATTTATTGGGAGAAGAAGGTATTTATTTGTCAACAGAGGTTTTATGGTGATAAGAGATGCTGCTTAACATGTAACTCTTCTAAAGCTGCAACTCAAGGCTCGTTCCTGTAGAACATACACGTGTATAGGGTTGGACTAGATGACCCACAGAGGTCCCTTCCAACCCCTACTATTCTGTGATTCTGTATAACGATGTGTATGATGACTTCCTGTATGGGATAGAGCTACTCAAGTGTGTTAGTATAGGTATGGTGAGGCTTTTGTGTGGTTAGTTTGGATTCTCACCCCGGGATACCGCTGGCAGCTGCGAGGTCCCTTGGATGCACCGTGCTCGTCTCCTGTGATCGTCTTTGGCGGAATAGCTATTGGCAACCGCTGCTTTCCACCTCGTGGGAAGGTGGCTGCGTGAGAACTTGGGGTAAACCCTGGTTTGGGTTTGAGAGGCGCTAAATACAGAGCTTGACTTCCGGGCTTTATTTTTCCAGATTAATTCGTTGGTACAAATTTTGTAATTGGCCGTAAAGTAAACTTTCCTTAATGTAACATCATAAGGAAAAGCTCCTTTATGTAGTAAACAGAAAAAAGACGTTAAACTATAAACTATCCTGTATCACCCAGGAAACTGGTTTGATATTTAAACAAGGACAAACTTAAATGAGGTAATTCATGTTATGTCTGTCGACACAGTCAGTTGAACAAGGAAAATCAGTAACGATTTGTGGGAGGAGTGGCTCTCTTCAGAGAGAAAAGGTTTTCCTGTTGTTAATTAACCTAAGTGTTGGGAACAATAGCTAATAGGTTAATGTGTGTGCACAGAGTTAAAAGCTAAACCCCTCGGCTGGGGCTAGCAGTCTTCAGATGTCCCGGGGCTTTCTGTAACAGGAGTGGGGAGCCGGGACAAGGGAAGGGCCTTCGCCAGGCCTGTCAGAACTTGTCAGCAGGTCTCTCTTTTGTTCTGCAGTTAAGGAAACTGCTTGGAGGGATTCATTAATCTAACCCAACGACTCTAATGGCACATAGTTGGAAATGAATGAAGGTAGAAGTTAAGATGTCATTATATTCCCAGGTCTGCAACTGGTTTATCAATGCACGCCGCAGGCTTTTACCTGACATGCTGAGGAAGGATGGCAAAGACCCAAACCAGTTCACCATCTCGCGGCGAGGGACCAAGCTTCCCGAGGGCGGCCTGGTGGAGTCTTCCATCAGCACCAAGAGCTACATTCCCCTGCTGGAGGAGACCGCCTTCCTGCCCGCCGCCGTGCCACTCGGCAAGACTGTGTCCTCGTCCAAGCCGGCATCCCCAGGATCGGTCCTGGCTCGGCCGTCGGTGATTTGCCACACGACTGTGACAGCGTTGAAAGACACCCCTTTCCACTTTTGCCAGCCGGCTGATGTAGGCCAGACCACGGACCTGCAGCAGCCTCCGGCCAACGGCCTCACAGACAGCTCCCTCTGCTACCACGAGGACGCATCTAAACTGGGACCTGGTGCAAATGCACAGAGTGGGCTCTTTAACACTCCTCCTCCAACCCCACCAGACCTTAACCAGGATTTTAGTGGATTTCAGCTGCTGGTGGATGTTGCACTCAAAAGGGCGGCAGAGATGGAGTTGCAGGCGAAACTTATGGCCTGAATCCCCTTTCTTCTCCTTCCCCGTTTTGTTTTTCCAGGCAGGGATCTAACAGCTGTGTGGTTATTGCCACCCACAAGATATCAAAAGACTTCACTGCATTATTATTATTTTTTTTTATTAATCTTATTTGCACAAGGGATTGCTGAAATGAAGCTTCCTGTCACTGAGATGGTCTTCAGTGGAATATGGTCATTCCAAGAATTACAAACTTAAAGCTACTGTAGAAAGAAAGGATTGTGTGTCGGGGTTTTTTTTTTAATGTTTTCTTTGTAGGTTTTTTCATAATGTGAGATGGTTCCCAAGATCATGTGATTTGTTTTTGTTTCTTTCAGACTGTGCAATATCTAGTAATGATGTAGAGTCTTCTTATCATTCCCATGCGGAACAGAATATACTGACACACTGTCTAAAATAAATTTTCAATTTTTTTAACAATACGAACTTTGGATGATTATGCTTTTTTCCCATAATGTAATAAAATATTTTCTTTAAAAATGGATGCATACAGAGTATTTTGTTGAATACGAGCTTTGCAGAAAACACTGCTTTATTCTTGAAATAAATGGAAGTGAGAAATGTTTTTGAGCGCATACTGACTTTGTTTGGTTTAGAGAGCTGCGCTAGCAGAGCAGGTCTTAACCAGGCGTTTGAAGGAATGCTGAAAAGTGGGCCGGAAGTACCTGACCGTGTTCTGCTATGTTGAAATTTTTTTAAAGGGGCCAAAGGGAGTTATGTAGGCAACTCTGATTAAATTTCAAGGGGGTATCTTAGGCCCCTCTAAGAGTTCTGGCTTTTGGCTCCTAGAAATACTTCAGGGCTGGAAGGTGCAACAGCCCATGGGGAAGTTCTGAAGGTGAAATGAGGAGGCCAGAAGAGGGGTTGGGGGCGAGGATTCTTTGCAGGTGTTTGTGATACAGCTCCTAGATGTTGCTGGTGACAGATTTTGAGGGGGGAGGACGAGGGCTCCTGCTGTTACTCTACTTGGACTAGCAATGACAAGGTTTTGACTTGGTAATTCTAGTAGACTGAAACAGAAGAGATTGCACTGAGTTGAAATCTGAGTTCTGGGAGGTAGGTCTTGGCGAGATACTTAAAACAGGTGGTTGACCAAGACTTAGAAGAGATCCCTGTTGTACTGGGGTGTATTCTGGCCAGCAGAATCGAAGTTGCCTTTGAGAAAAGGAGTTTGCTATCAAAATGACTTATTACTGAAAAATGTGAAGACTTGCAGCTCACATTTCAACCTACTTGAATGTCAGTCACCCACCCTTCTGCTTCCAACAACAGTGAAACAAGAGACCTCTAGGGGAAAAAACCAGTTCCGGCTAATCCTTAAAAACAAACCAGTTGTCTGTTTGGGAGGCTGGGGGAGGGCTTTGTGGAGCAGGAGAGCTGAGGAGTTTAAGGATATCATTATGAGTAGAAGATGACTGCAATGTGTATGCATTTTGTTTTGCTGTGGCATTTACCTTTTTTTAGTTGTCAGAAATACTTTTTGTTCTCTGGAGTACTCTGGAATTCTGTTGGACTCTGCCTCTCTTTAACCTTGCAGTTTAAAATTGATGATTATAGTTTTTAAAAAAAGGCAAATAGTAAACACTGGCTTACTCATGTCTCTATGAGCCTCCAGAGTCATCTTAATATACTGATATACTGTATGAACATAGAATTCTTTTATTTGAATACCGTCTATTGAAATAAAGCTAGAAAATATAATTTTGAACATAGCTAGAGACGGCTGTATACTTTGTCTTTAAGGAATAGCATGTGAGTCCGGACAGAGCCTTGTGTCTTCTCTCTTTGCACACACTGTGCTTCATACTTCTAGGCTATTTTTTCCTGGCATGCCTATGTATGTTTTTTTAGTTGTTTGGTTTCTTTAACGGCTAATTGTAAAATAAAATGGAAGTACACTTTTGTATAACTGAGGTCAATGTTGAGGGAAAAGCTGGTCAATAGACATCCTCTTGTGGCATAGATGATTGTTCTGAAAGGGTGCTAGACACCCAAGGAGGAGTGTTGTCTTTGGTGCAGGTTTGGAAGATGCTTCCTCGTCCACACGCAGGAAGGAGCTTTATTGCAACACTCCTCACGCCCACGCCTCAAGCACTGACGAAGGAAAAACAACCTCGTGCAAATACGTTTGCATTGTTTGATTAGAGTTGTTTGACTTTTTCTTCCTTTATTATCTTTTTTTTTCCAAAGCAGGTTGTTGGTCTGCTATGGAGTAGAGAAAACGTGGGGTACTCGGATCATTAAAGGGCATTCTCAGAGATCTTTACTCTTCATTACTCTGCCCTTTAAAATAAGAAAAAAATGTCAGCAAGTTCAGAAAAAAAAAAAATCAGGCTTTGCTTGCTGAACTGACCAGTTCTTTAATTCCACTAAAACAGCTGCAGTAATGAAAATTAAAATAGGATGAGGAAGAAAGCTGTTGCCATTCAGGTTAACAGTTTTCATTGAAAGTAAAAGCCTGCGGTCTCTGTGCTGTTTTCATTTACCATTATGCCATGCGAAATGGCATTAGTGTAACTGAGCACCAAAGTCCTGCCGGTGTGATGAGCACTGCATTTCCATTTTGCTGACTGACTTACCCTGGGGACTTCACTTGTGACCAGTTTTGCTTGAGGCCAATTAAGTTTGTGTTTCTTTTTTTAATAATCACTTGCGTTAACGGTTACACCTAGAAGTTCAGCTGTAGTCGTAACCCTGTGGCTGAGTGGCACCTGGCACACCACGTGAAAGCTTTTCCCTACCCTGGGGTGTTATTTAGCTTGGAGGAAGAAAATTACTCATATTGAGTGCCCACTAAAATAATAGCAAAAGGGAATTTCTGCTTTCCTGTAATCTAGCACTGATTGTTTTGGTGCAGGCTATTGAAGTTTGCCCGAACCTATTCTTTCAGAGCAGAAACCTGAAGTAACTCCAGATAAAATTATCAGAGGTAGGTAGATGTGGGGCATTGGGTAGGGCTAGGATCCAGAACTGAGGAGAAGTCCCAGTAGCAAACCAGTAGCTTCATGTGCCGGACACTCATCCCTGGCAGAACAAAGGAAAAGCTGATTTCTGGAAACTTCTTTTACAGTGGAATTTCTTTTTAAAAAAAGGCAGCAGAAAGAAACCATGAGACTGCCTGGGCAGTTTTGCCGTTCCTGCTGGAGTGATAAACCTCATGGCAAGGCAGCGGTGTCCAAACCCACGCTTGGAGCGGGGAGGTGAAGGGGAGGCATGGCTGTGGATCGTGTTGCTGGAGCAACACGACCAGCCGGGGCAGGAGCAGGCTTGGAGGTACGGCAAACCTATGCCAGGGAAAACAGCTCGCACGCAGGCTTCGTCAACCCTACTTTCGTGTCTTGTAAACAACTTGTGGCAGCTGCATGTGATAAATCTCTGCGCAGAGCAAGAATAATTGCGACAGGGAGGGAAGCTTGAGCCCGGCGTCGCTGCCTGCGTGCGCGGGGTGGGTGGTGTCTCGCCGCCTGTTTGGGGGGGGCTTGCGGTGTCCCACACGTCTCCCGGCTTCTGCCATGAGGCCAGCGTACGCGTCTGTAAAACAGTCGAAGCTGTAACAGCTGGCCTCGTGTGCTGGGGGGCAAGGAAGGGGCGCGGGGAGAGTGCGGAGCTGGGATAACTGGCTTCGGGAGGGCAGCGCGAGCTCCCGTGCTGTGCCAGTGCCAGCTCGGCGGCCGGAGGGACGCTGCTGCCCGGGCAGAGGGGTGCAGGCAACTGCCTCGCCAGAAAAGGGCCGTCAGGAGAAAGTAAGCGGAAAGCAGGGAGAGCGAGGGTGGCTGGTGGTGGGCAGTGGTGACGGCTTTCCCCTCGGCGAGGAGGGAAGCGCAGCCAGCAGAAGGTGCGGCGCAGCTGGAGGCCCGGGTGCACCGTGACCCTGTGAAGTGTCACTTCTGTACCTACGTATTCAGGCCATTTGCAGTTAACTGTGTGCTGCCTGTCAAAGTCTCTTGTCATTCATCGTTTTTCTCACAGCGCTTACGCCATTTTCTTGTTAACGCTTAAAGCCTATTCCTGGAGCGCTTCGTAGCTCTTTTAAAGCTCATTTGGGTTTTCTTTTTTTCTTCTTCTTGGCGTCTTGCAGTTGTCAACTTCCCTCCTGGCTTTTGCAAAATAGGGATTACTGGCACGAATACTGGGCATGTTCACTCTTCAGGACGTTTTAAGTCTCTTGTTCAGCAATTGCTGGAGTAATTACGTCTCTATCCTGTTTTGCTGGTTCAGCAGGCTCTTCTCCCATGAGCTGCAGTGTTCAGACTGCAGGAGAAGAGATTAGATTAGCCACTCTCTCCAGCAAAAAGTCGCTTAAAGCTGTTACTGTTCCAGACACAGTAATTGCATCCATGTGTGCTGTGTGCGGTTCAGTGTCAGTTCCGGTCCCTGTCACGACAATGAGTGCCCGGAGTTCTGCACACACAGAAAATCACACAAAGTAGTGCTAGCCATACTACAAAGTCAAAACTCGGACTACTTTCTGCATCTAAATTTTGCATGCATTCCTGCTGGCAGCTCAAAGCCACAGCATTTAGCCATTTTGCTCACCTTTCCCTTCGAAACCAGGTTTACTTGCCTTAAAACTCCCTTTTCTTTCTGAGGCTTTTTAACGCCTTCAGCTCTGAGGCACCGGGTCTGGGAGTAAAACTGGCAAGTATCGCAAGTCTTGCTACACAGGCTTGCAGACAAGGGCAGCTTCCAGCGGCAGATAAACTGCGCAGCTCATTGTAGCACTGCAGTGCTGCCCCGCTGCGTAACGTCAGTCATGGATCCTGAAGCTGATGCACACATGAATAAGCCACATCTGCCTCCCAGCTAATCCCTGTTCCGCTGGATAGCAGAGTTTCCGCCAAATTTCGCGTGCTTCCACTGACAAACCCGGTGTCGATCTTTCAGCTGCTTACACCAACGCATAATAAACCTGTAACGATGCACGCAGGTAGCAGTGCTTTGGATTAGTGACTTACCGGGGGGGGGGAGGGAATGCGGACTGGGACAGGCAGCAGCTTGGGAAGAGGGGTTGAATGAGAGCAGCTGACAACTATAACCCTGTTTATTCTTGGACAGCCTTTCTGGGACCACAGAGCAGGGCTGTGGCTGCTGTCTCTAATTGCAGCCTAGCCAGTGCCTGCCCTGGGCAATGAGCCCTGTCTGTAGGTGTGTGACAACGTGACCCTCTCCCAGTAAAGAAGCCTTGCCTGGGCATATATAAACCTTGCACATGATTTTTGTTGTCATCGAATCATTCAGCTGGCCACAAAGAGGATCAGCCTGACTGGAGCGAGAGCAGGTCAGTGCCAGTGCTGTGGGTTTTGCAGTAGGTGTCTATGTTTGTGTGGCTTCTCTGAGTCTCTTCCTCTCTGCACCGCTGCCGTGCTGCTGGGGAAATACCGCCCTGGCAAGTGTTCCTGGAGCTCCTTCGTCGGTGACATTTCACAGGTTGGCAGGGCTCAGCTTCTTTCTGAGAATAGAAAGAACTCCCAGTTGTGAGGCCTCTAAGTTTTACCAGTATAGCATTCAATAAATACATGGAAAAATGCTTGGTTCCACCTCTGAAGCCCCTTCAGTCTAATAGCTCTTAGGGAAACGATGTGTCCTACACTTCAAGCTTGCTGCTTCTTCCTCCCCTACAAACAAGCAGTTACGGCCAGAGAGGCTTATGTTAGGGATAGACACTTCAGTTTCTTTAACTGATACATCCTGTCTAGTTTCAGCATAAAACTGGGCATTCTTCCCTATCTCAACTTTGCCACTAGTGTCCTGGGTCTTTTGCAGGAGCAAATTTTTTTCTGTTGATTAGCAACTAGATTCTAGTGGTTGGCGGGGGGCTTCTGGCCTGTTGACCTCTCCTTTAGAATCTGTTGATGGAAGACACGATCTTGATCATAATTTGCCACCAGCTTATAGATTTTACCAGGACACTATATATATATATCTATCTCCTAGTAGGGACACCATATATATATGGGTCTTGGTATTTATTAAAAAAAAAAAAGAAAAATCAAAATCACTTGACCAGTTGTGGGGAGAACATGATGTCCACCAGCTTGCTTTTCTGAATTTGTGTAGTTTATCTTGGAAATTGTTCTGGATGGCAGACACAGAACTGATGGTAAGGATCACAACAGTTTTGTAATTTTCCTGAGTAAGCGTTCAGCTGTTTTGCCAGAGCCTGTAATTTCACTTCCTTTTCTAGCCTGCAACGTTCTGATTGCCTGACCTTGTGCGGAGTGTCTTATTTTGTTTTCTTTTGTACTTCTAGTCTCATTCCTTGTTTGAACTCTCCTCTGTCATCCCTTTGTTTGACTTGAGAGTGCTTACATAATACCATGCATAGTCTATTTAACCAGGTTAGAGATTATTTTGACTAGTTTTGTGCTGTTCTGAAAGTCATCTGATCCTTGCTACCCCACTAAACTAGCCACAACAGCAAATCTTGCTCTGATGCAAACAGATCAACTTCTGTTCACCAGAGAAAGCACATCTTTCCTGTGTAGATAGCTCGGCTTTTTTCTAACTTCTGCTTTCTGTCCTGTGACAGGGATAAGCTGAAGAGAGAAGCAACTGGTAATAAAGTCCATCGGGCATTTTTAAAAATGGAGGTGTTGCTTTTAGTTTCGAGTCGGTGGTGTTTCTGGTTTCAGCACACAGTCCTATCTCTGCTGCCACAGGCCTTCCCCAGGTGGATGTTCCACCAGGTGAGGTGTGAAGCAGACATTCCTCTGCCAGCCTTGACTAAAAGGTTAGTTCAGGTTGTCGTATTAAACGCTGCTTAGGCTGTTGCTGCTGTAACTCATTCTTCATGTTTAATTCAGCTGGCTTGCGTTCAGCCAAGGTATTTCCAGTGATGTGCTGCCAACTTTCTCCAAGAGCTTCCTCAAAAGCCTGTCTTCTTTAGCTGGTGATACATGGAAGAAATCCCCTGTAAGTATCTCCTTTTAGTTTATAGGTTTACATCTGCAAAGCACGTACTGTCTGTTGTAAAGCTACACCTCCCTTCCCCTACCAAACCAGGCCTTCTTGGCCCCCTGCTCCCTCCGTCCTGTCACAAGCAGCTTCAACCAAATTCACCTCCTTGCCTGCTGCGACGTGTCACCATAGCAGCTGCCCTGGCCCTGGTGGCTGTCCCCAAGTTTCTGGAGGCTCTGAATGGCTGCTTAGATGCAGAAGGCCTCCTTCATTGTCTGGTCAGTAGAATAATAGATGTCTTCGAGAGACACCCAGTCTTATTTCTCAGCTACTGTGTCCATGACACTTGGGGGTGGGGTGAATGTCCCAGTCACCCCCCGAAGGGAGCGTGGCATCAGCTACAGTCTTTTCAGACCCTAGGAGGAGGTGGTGGGCATGTGGGCACACAGGTGTCTCCATGGGAGAGTTCCCACTCAGTCCTGTGACCTCTCACTCCTTCCCCTGGGTGCGAGTGTGAGAGCGGTGGGAGCGGTGCAGGTCGCATGGCCAGATGGGTGCTGGTGGTCTCGGAGAGGGTGGTGCGTGAAGCCCAGCTGGGAGTCTTGAGGAGGGCAGCACTTGAAGCCCAGCTGGGGGTCCCCTGGCCAGAAAGGTGCTGGTGGTCTTGGGAAGGGCAGCAGGTGAAGCCTGGAGGGGGGGTCCCCTGGCTGGGGGTTCCCCTGGCCAGATGGGTGCTGGTGCTCTTGGGGAGGGCAGCAGGCGAAGCCTGGCATGTGCCAGCAGCCGGCACCTCTCTCTGAGCTTCCTCTGATGTGGCAACTTGAATTGAAATATGCAGCACGCATATTTGGTTTGCGTAGGGGGGGAGGGGGGCCGCCATTTTCCCTCCTATTAACGCTGATAAGCAACAAGTATTTCCGCTGCAAGAAATTTCGTTTCCTTTCAAATGCAATGATACGGAGGCTCAGGTCTCCTTCCGCAGGGTCGGACGAGCGAGGAGGGCAGCGCGGGCCGGCTGATGCCTGCCTTGGCCAGGCTGATGCCCGCCTGGCAAAGCGACCCTGCCGCTCCGTGGTGCCTGGTGAACTCGGGGGCAGCTTGATTTCGGATCCTCTGCTTCCCTGAAGATTTGCCTTCGATCCTCGCCTTACCCCAGCCCTCTGCCGCGTTTGCTGGCCAGTTTGGGCTGAAGTGGGCGGCCCCAGACGCCGTCCCCAGCGCCCACGGTCTCCCTTCGCAGGGTGCGGGGAGCTGCCGTCGCGGAGCTGGAGCTGCTCCCTCCGTCTGGGGCTCGTTACGGGCAGCTTCCCCCCCAGCTGCCAGGGCCCGGACGGAGAGCGGGGAAAGAGCACGCAAGGCACTCGGGAAAGCCAGAGCCCGGCCCTCGGCGCCTCAGCCCCGTCTGCCATGGAGGGAAGAGCTGTCACGGCCGCCCTCCCCCTGGAGACCTCTGGCTGCAGGGCAGCCACCGGGATTTGGCCCTATGGCCACGCCGTGGCGGCTGGGGTTGGGACGAGAGCCCTGATAAACCTTCCGACGTCTCCCGCTGCAGCTCCCCATTTCTGGGTCGCAGCTGAGCAGTCCTGAGGCTCTCCCGTGCCGCCCGCCTGCCGGTTCCCACGGCTTCCACCCCCGGCTGCCCGCAGCTCGGTTGTGCAAGCCTGGAGCGGCGAGATTTCTCCAGAGCTCTTCTCATGTACGCCGGTGGCATTTACAAGCGGAGTCTGCGAGCTGGGTTCTTCAGCTGAGTTTTTCTCCAAACAGCTGCCACGATGGCAGCGTTTACGTTTCGCCTCTGAATCCCCGTGACTTTTGCCAGGTGGGGGATATTTGCACGGGATTGGGTGAATCCAATGGTGAGAGACAAAACTATTTACTTGGGAACCTTGAGGGGAGCCAAGGCAGCGCCGGAGCCCAGCCGGGGCAGGACGCAGCAACAACACAGAGGGGGCACAGCCCGCAGCTGGGAAGCTGTCAGGCAGGACTATAATTTTGTGTAAAATGTGAATTTTCTTCTTTCCCAGACTTGTAAAAGAATACTCAAACCCTTGTAAAGAGGCAGGTTGGGTGTGGTGTGGGAGTACGTCCACCACCACATTCAAACAGCTCTGCTGTACATCCAACTGCTGGCTCAGGGTAGCAGATCCTGCTAAGAAGTAAAATTAGAGATCCCTTGATCCCTGCTCCTGCTCTTTTTTTTGGGGGGGGGTATGTAAGCAAAGTGACATGACACTGGACTTTGGTACTTCACATGAGGGCTGTTTTCTTTTCCCAAAATCCGTCTCCGGGTTGTGTGCACAGTGAATGCTCAGCCCTCCTGTCACTGCATTTTTGTTCAACCGGTTTGCAGCCTCCAGAGCTGAATTTTCCTGCTCACGCTATTTTCATGGATGACCCACGCCTGCACCTACACAGATCTGAATTGCTCTGCATTCCGTATGGCCTGTTGCAGGCAGCCTGCTTTTTCTCTGGACTCTGCCTGCCCGCTAATTATACTGGCCTGAAGGCAAGCAACATCAGGACTCTCACAAGGGAGGTCTTTGACAAGCTCTCTTGTGCTTGGCTAGATTGGGGGGGGGGAATGATGTAAGTCAAGTGACATGACACTGGACTTTGGTACTTGGCCTGATTTACTTTAATTTGCATGTTGAAGAAAGCTGTCAAGAGGGCAGGGTGAGCTCTCCACAGCTCAGCCGCCCTGGCAGGACTCCCCTGGCAGCCATGCCGTGCCGTGGTGCTGTGCCAAAGGAGTCCGTGCTGTGCCCGGAGCAGGGCCTGGCGTCCTTCGCCAGCCGCGCGTGCCGCGCAGGTACGGGGCTGCGTGCAGTGGGACGCAGGGCAGCGCCGCCTCAGCCGGGCACCGGCTTGTTTTGCTGTTTCTGTTTGGTTTTTTCACCTCGGTGATAATTCTTACCCAATGCGCGATCTCTGCTCTGTGTACTTTACTACTCCTTGTGATAATCAAAATCCGGCCCTGAACTTTTTCACTACAAAGGAAACAAGAACTTTGCCCCGGCGGCTGTTCACAGGGTGGCTGGCGGCGCGGCGGCCTTTTTCTCACACGCAAAAAGCCCCGAAGCCTGTTGAAATCAAGGTTACGCTAGTGGCAGAGTGCTCACTGGTTTTTCACCGGTGTGGGTGGAGATCGGGGGCTTTGACGTGACCCGAGATTCCTGGTGTCAACCTCCTCTGAGAAAAAAGAGAAGGTGCCCGACCGGTCGGTGGGAGCGAGCCTGCAAACACCCGGACGGCCAGCAACGTGCCGCGTGCGGCTCAAAGTGCCACCTGTGATGGGCAAGGGCTGAAACATTAACCAGACCCGGGGGTGGCCGTGCGCCCACGCCGTGGCTGCCGGGAGCAGGGGGCGAGGGCTGCGCTGTCACCGCTCCGCTCGGGGAAAGGGCGCAGCGGTGTTTGCTCAGCGCAGCGGCGGCGATGGTGGCGGCCCCGAGGCGTCGCGTGCGCGCGGCCAGGGGGCAGCCGTAAGAAGGCACGAGCTTTGCCTGTGCCGGGCGGCGGGACAGCCGGGAGAGGCTGACAGGTCGCCTCTCGGTTCCTGGCTCGCACTGAAGCGCTCTGGTGCTTCGATGGCGTGAGGCCACCCTCCCACGTGCGCTCCCGTGTTCCCAGGTGTAGCCTGCCTGCGGGTGAAACCCCTGACTCTCAGCTACCCCCCCGCCCCCCGATGAGGTAAGGCTTGTGGGAAGAACTGATACCACTTATAAAATCAGGGGCTGCAATGGCGGGGCAAAAGGGGAATGCTGGAGATGCTCCTGGGCCCGCACCTCAGATGGTTTGGATCTGGGTGGTGTTTTGGGTTTGGTTTGGTTTTGGTTTTGTTTTTTTTTTTGTAACACTGGCAAGCTGTCGTGGAGATCAGGCGAGGAGACACGAGGAGCCAGAAAGCGTTTCCGAGCGCACGAGTGTTGTAATCACATTGCTGCTTCCTGAGCTCAGCTGACACAGGAGCCCGGTAAACATCTCCTGCTGCCCGGGCAGGTGACAGTGCGTAAACCCTCAGAGTGCCCTGAGGAATAACAAGTCTCTTGCAACTTTGCCTTTGAACTCCGAAGGAGCCGTGCGTGCATGATGGATGGCAGTGGCGCCGGGCCGTGCTCCCAGGACAGCGCAGCCCCTGGCTCCCTCGCAGAGCTTTTCTCCTCACCTGGAGGAAGGGCAGAGCCCGGCTGCGTGCCAGCGCCGACACTTGCAGCCGGAGGAACTGTCGTGTCATTTCCGAACACAGCACCCTCAGCGAGGTGCTCGCAGCCGCCTTGCACGCCTGGCGTCGGGCCAAAAGCCATTCCTGTAGCATCCACTCGTACTCCGTATGTGCATCGTGTTAACTCACCCGATTCTCGCTGTGGGCTCCTCTGCAGCCGCTGCCACATAGCCGTGTCTTATCAGCCATGGCGGCTGCAGGAGCAGCCTCTTCCACTACAGCTTAGGGTAAGTTTACCTGGCGGCGTGTCCTCGTTCAGTAGCAGCAAAGTGATGCCTTGCCCTACTCCTGCTGAATCATTGTTACCTGGCAAGGGTTTCGGAACCATGAGATCATATTTTATTACAATATACTACAGCTGCAAAAAAAAGTATTGGCTTTTGGTTTTATATCTAAAGATTAATTCTTGGTCAGGACGATAAAGTTTTTAGGTATAGGACTTTGCCTTCACAGCTCTTTGTAAAATAATTGCTCCCCTAGTAGTGGCAAAAGAAAGGACATGCTCGTTTATGATGCTTTAAATCAGACAATTAATTTCCAAAGACAAATAACAAAATCGTAGCAGAGAGCTCTGGTTCAGGGCTCCTTGGATTGTAAACACTGCAAGACAGAAACCATCAATATTTGCAGAACATTCAGCCCAGCACAGTGCAGCTTCTCAGTTGGGGCTTTGGAGGCACGCTAATAAGGATGTTCAATCACACTGAATACCTGCTTACGACATTTAGAGTTTGACAGTAACGGTGCACGCGTGTGCCTGGGCCCATGGGTTGTGACCGTGTAGCAGCGGCAACAGAAAACCCGCGATGGGCCCAGGTGCTGCGATGTGGCCCCCCGCTCACCCCCCTGCTTCTCACGCATGCGCCGCGGTGGCGGCAGGGACCCTTTCAGGGGCTGTCGATACTCATCAGAAGCAGCTTCTTAGAAGAAGCGATGCGAGAGTAAGCGCGCTACCGTGTGAGCTGCCACCAAATGAGCCAAGGACTGTGCATTGAAAAGGCAGGGGGGGCAGAAAACAGGCATTAGAAATACCATTGCCATGCTGGCCTCTGGGCTTACACAAGTGTGACACGGAGAAGAATTAGACTGCTGCAGTTTCACGTTTCTTTGACCTTTCGAGAGAGGAAGAAAAAAACGGATCCAGCTTCTGCTCCTAGTTATAATGCTGGAAGTCCAGAGCAAATGTCACACACTGGCTCCCGAGGTGTGAGAGCGAAGTTTCATGTTGTCTGTTGAAAAATCAGAGAGTGAGCGAGCTGAGGTGTAGAGATAACTGAACAAAAGCTGGGTGAGTTTAAAGCTAAAGGTGTCTCCCGGGTGAGTGCGGTTATTGGTGTTTACGGAGATGGGTTCACCCTGCTCTGGTGGGATTTCTGACTCAGCATCAGTGCAAAGTAAAGCAGAAAACACATTGCTCCTGCAGCGCAATGTCCTCTTACTGTGTGGGTGAGGGACGTGCCACGAGGGAAGGTTCCCAGACAGCGGTACCTCAGCTGACAGACCCTGGCCGTGGCGGCTGCAGCAGACCCACGTGGCAGAGATGCTGCAACACCAACTGCGTCGCTTAGGAAAGCCTTGGACCGTTACCATTAAGCTCACGTGTGCTACTTGACATGAAAACATTTCCAGTTAAAAATAATTTCAGAATAGTTTCATATTGCCTCATGCAACTGTTGACAAAAAAAACCCACTTGGATTGCACTTTAATGACAAACACTGCGTGCTTCAATAGGTTTTCTTTGTTTTGGCTTGGTTTCCTGATTTTATTCCCCGCCTCCTACTAAGAAATATTTCAGCTCAGAGAGGACAAATATAGAGGGTCGGCTGCTTCCTACCAGAAACCTCAGCATTGCCTGGGAGAAGCTGATCGACATGAATCATTGCAATGAATGCGGTGCTGCACACACAAGTGGCTTTCTTCCCCTTTTGTGTACAAGCACAAGGCTATTAAGCAAAGGGCGAGCAACACGTGGAGTACACTGCGGTTTGCTAACGTGTGGCTGGGTTCCCAGCTCCATGTACATTCTTGCAGACAGGCTGCAGTTGTCCTGATGCTATTTCCAGGAAAGATGTAAACAAAAGGAAACCTCTGTTGTCAGTTGAAGCATTAGGTTAGTAACACAAAAGAGTACTTCACTGAGTCTTTCAGATTGCTACATGTTTTCTATTTATCGAAGATGCTATTTGCTATATGTAGACATATGGCTTCATTGACGTAAGTCACTGGTTTTTACATTTTTTAAGGTCACAGCAGTATTTACTGTGGTGAGTCAGGGCAGTGAGCAAGGTCATAGGATCCTCTTGCATAGGATCATGACTTAAAATTCAGGTGTTTTAGGCATAGCTCTCTGAGTTCACTAGGAGATTGACAAATGGACACGTTTCCATTGAAGCTGCTAAAGGTTCAGCTTTATGCCTCGGCTAAATTTCACAGCTGGCAGTTGGCCTGGGGTGAAGTCTCCTTTCTCTCCCAACACTGTAAATGCAACTGTGTGACTTCACTAAAAATCCAACACCGGTGTTTATGCTGGATTAAAACCACTGATAATGAGACAAAAATAAGATTCACCATTTCAAACTCTTCTTTCCCACCATGAAGGTTTACTTTGAGGAAGTAACAGCCGTGAACTGACCTGGGTTACTTTTGGTTAACGTTATTTGTGTTAAATCCCTGCCACGTTCCGCTGGAGCCGGCGTCATTTCAGCAGCACGTGATGAAGCGCTGCTCCCCACGAGCCCTGGTGTTGCCCCGGGCTCTGTGGAAGCATGGTGCTGCCCCGGTGCATCACGTAGATTGTGATTATGGTGGCACTGATGCGCTGGGAAAGGGCATCAGATATCTAGGTGGTGGCAACGGAACCTTGCTCCAAGATGTCAGAGATCTAGAAACTATTTAACAAAACCTTGCTCCAAGACGGGAAGGAATCTCCCCCTTCAGCTGTTGCTACAGATTTCGACAGGTCACGGATGAACTTGTTGCAGCTTTAGTGGCGGTATCCAGGCTCTTCTGCAAGCCCCTCTCCCTCGTCCTTCTTTCCTCCTTCCCCAGGGCCACTGGTGGCACTCCCTGTTTTGGCTCTCGGTACCGTGGCCCATGCTCTCGGTGCCCATTTCACCCCAGTAGCACAGCATGGCAAAACGCCGTCGCAGCTTTGGTGCGCCGTCCATGAGCTGCCTGACCAGTACCAATTTTTTCCCTTTCACTGTCGATTATTGTGTGCAGAGATGAGGAATGACATGCACTTCAGTGCAGCAGTTATCCCCACTTCCCCACCTTAGGCCCAGCGTAGCCGTGGTTTGCCAGAACTGTATACAAATTGAAGAAGTTTCAGTACTGCCCTTTCTTCAGGTGGTGGGAAAGTTTTCTTCCTTAGACTGGCAAAGCGACTGGAGCACAGCGAGTTATCGTTATGAACACTTATTCCAAACAAAAAGCCAACAGAGCATGCTGTAAGATGACAAACAGCGCAGCCCAACTCGCGCAGGGCGTTACCATCTCAGCGCTGCACCCCTTGTGGAGCGCGCACAGCGACAGCAGGGATGAGCGCAGTTCTGGTTCCAGGGCTGCAGCAACCCGTCGCTGAACACGAGCTTGCTGAGTGATTCCTGACTGCGGTTCTGAGCACCGATAGCCAGTACAATAGGAAAAAAAAATAATCCATACTATTTTAAAGACATGATTTCAATAACTCTCTAGTTAAAAGCCAGGGATAAGCAACAGGCCAGGCGTGCCCATAGGGAAACGGGTTGGTTACATCAGAAGGGGTTACCTTCTGCTGTTTAACGTCTTGGCTCCCTAGTTACCGTCTCCGGAATGTTTGCCTCATCACACGGTTGTTTACCCAAGTGACATGTCTTACCTCGGTGAGACATTTGATACCCATAAAACGTCGTTCACACTCTGTCCTACCGCTTTTCTTTAACGTCAGGCAAGGCCCGTCCCTTTGCCTGGACCTTTGACAGCTTTGATATGTGCCAGAGCGGCGGTGGAATGGCTTGCGGGCCATGCAGTGTTTGCCTTCTCCGGGGACTCTGTGGTGCTCCAGTCTTTCTCTTCTTTGAATAGAGCTGGCAAAATCCATAATTGCTTCCATTCTGCTTGGCTGAAAATGAGGAAAAGCCCGGCACCCCATCACGGGGACTGTTCAGAGCGGAGTCGTCATGCTGAAGGCCCCTGCACCCAGAGTCGCCCATAATAGGTGGTGGCAATGTCACAGCTCAGCTTGGTTTTTAATACGTCTCTTCTTTTTTTTTTCTCTCTCATGTTATTTTCCTCCCCTGGGTGGAGCACAGCCAGGGAGGTGATGACTTACCTGCCACAGCTTGGTAGATCGCAATCTGGAACTGGCAGAGTGTTAACACAATGCCCCAGCAGAGCTGTTCTGTCTCTAATTTCTGTGATTATGTTGTTACCGGATCAGTGAAGAGAACCATGAAAAACACAATTACCAGGAAGCCCTGTTCCTTTCCTCGTCCCTTTGTCTTGCTGCAGGTCGGGCATGTGACTCACGGAGCAACAGAGGACCCGCTGTATTTGCCCGCACTACTGGAAAGGGTGCTGCCCGCCAACGGGACCCGAGCGTGGGAAAGCCTGAGTGCTCCCTGACGAGACCGGTCACGTCATGATTTGCAGCTGGTGTCCAAACGCGTCTTGATGAATCAAGTGATCGTGGCTACCTGCTCCGGCTACGACAGCGGCCGAGCAGCAGCGCAGAAGAGGGGCTGCAAAAACCTCCCCACTGCGTACGAAAGCACGGGGAAGGGAAGATGGTTGTGAATGAATGAGGTTGTTGCGTCAGGACAGCAATTCTTTTTAGGTCACTGGCATAGCATCAGACTAAAGGGAAGGGGGACGAGTGTGGTTCAGCCGTGGGTGCTGGTCCCAGGTCTGCTCGGCGCAAGCCCACCTGTGCATCACAGCCTGGTGGGGCTGACCTGATCCCGCTACGTGACGCGTAGTGGGAAAGGAGAACTTCACTTGTTGACTGCACTCCAAGCCATGTATAAACCTAACACTCCAATGACAAATGCCAACAGCAGCAGAGTGGCTGATATTTTTATTATTAACTGCTATCAAAAACGTCAGCTCAAAGTCAACACCAACTCTCAACAGATCTGATAGGCGAGCATGCTCCAAACTGACGGCTGAAATGTATTATTTCCCTACCGCGTGCTGCAAAAATAAGCGTCTAGCAGGAGAGAACAGACTTTGGCAAACAAACTGACAACGAGCTACACTCGTGGGGAAGGCTCATGATTTGATCTGGAAGGGATCATTGAGTATAAATAGGGATAAAGTTTACCTTAAGCATGCATGAAAGGCAGGGCTATGAGCCATGGTTTGGACTTCTTCATTCTTCTGCCGGAGAACAGCTTGAAGCATACCTGCTATTTTACACCTTCTGATCTATTCTCATTACAAGAAGATACCAGCCAGCTCAGAAAGGTTTTTAAATAAAAAAACATTTTTTTTTCCCATCCCTGATTTATCAGTTTATCAGTGACCAATGAGAACATAAATTCCAGCAGATGAAGAGAAATCCCTTCACCTCGGTGGTAATAAACCTTTAAGCAGAAGTTTCCCAGCCTATAGATCCCTGGCACAAATCTTTCTGATCATCCTGTGCTGAGGGTCTAAATGCGGGCAAACAGGACGTGGTGCAGCACTGGCATGCTATTAACACAACTATTAGGCTCTACAGACTGAATCAGAATCTATTTAAATGCTGGTATGGCCACAAACAGCATCACCCGGCACATTTTTCTGTGAGATATGGTGACTGTCTTTGTTTCATGTACCGGGAAAAGCCCAGTCTGGAAGCAGGACTCCAGCGAAGGGAAAGTCAGCTATCTCTGTCTGCCAGGGATCCCTTTTGCCCCCCGCGTTTCAGCCATCACCAGAGACAAGTGCCAGATGAAGGGAACCAGCGAGGGGAAAAAGAAACCGACTGGGGGTTTCTCGCTGCTGCTTTTGAAGTCACCACTGCAACTCCTGACATCTTCAGCAGGGTTTGGCTGGGCTCCGTGCGGAAAAGCCTTTGAAGATGTTGCTAAGGCTCAAGGCCTTGATCACGGGAACACTTACGCCTGTGAGTAAATCTGTGCAGATGAGCACTTCCAGGGCGCTCAGCGGGACTCTTCATATGAGACTTAGCAGGATTGGGCTTAAGCAATGAGGGCTTAAGAGAAACATTCTGCTGCTCGTGCTTTTATTCTTGACCACATCAAATGAAATGCCTCGGCAGTTCTGGGAGAACAAATTTGCATTGAAAACCCACAGCTCTTACAAGCAGTGCATTAATTATTTTATTAATTTGCTCTTTTTACATTATGGGAAACATTCATCTATTTACATTTTCCTCTCCACACACAAACTAGATAGATAGATAATCCTATGGAAACCCAAATCGCTAAGCCATAAAAACACTCTCCTCTGTCTAAAGGCGTTCAGATTTGTGTCTTTTGTTTCAAATCAAAACCATGTTTAAAATCACATTTGGGAATGCAGGTAGGCCAGTGATTTACATTCCAGTTACTTAAAATACGCATTTGACCATATTCCTTTAAACCAACCCCAAACCAGAAAACCAATAAATTCACAAAGATACAGTTTAAATTAAAGTGATAGTACACATCAAGGCATTAAGGGAACACCAATAAATAAACTGAAATATATTACAAATAAATTATTTCTATTTTCCTTTTCAAATGTTAAAAATCTTTAATCCATTTCTTCATCTTTCTTTACAAAAAGATTATGAGAATTTTATGGAAACATCTGCAAAAAATATAATAAATACTTTTTTTTTTTTTTTAAACTTTGAAGCAGGAGACAAAAGCAACCTTTTCTAAAATTTCCCCCAAGGAAAAAAAAAGCAATACTTTAGTACCAAAGTGAAACAGAATATAGGCATTTTTAATATACACTGGGCAGGTTAGACTAAAAACAAATAGTTACAAATTATACTAAAAGAGATGATAGAGCAAATATACTAGCACTCGTGTTGGTAAATGAGTCAAGTGGTTAACTAGTGGCATTCTAGGGGCAGAATTGTTCTGTTTTATGTTTCCTGGTCTTGGTTGTACTTTTAAAATTTTGCTAAAAAACCAAGCAAACATTATAACACCCTCTCCAGCGCCAAATGCACTAGCAGGCATTCAGCTAAGAATAGATTCATTTAAAATAGATATGAAAATAATCTATGATATACAAATACAATACTTCGTAATGTACAAGACTAGACAGTCTTTGCTTTTCTGCTCTTTAAGGGGGGAACTTGCTGGATATGAATTTCTGTAGCCACTTGTCAACCAAAGTCTTAACTCATCTTTCATAAAAAGTTCATGAAACTAAATAAGCCTGCGACACGGTTGTGAATGTGGACTCTCACCTGGCTACTGCTTTGAATATTTCGGTACAAATGAGTTCCAAATAATTAACACTTCCTATGACTATATACGCTCAAAAGTGGCAGTTGGCACTATTACATACTGCAAACACGGTGACGTTCCGTTGCTGCTAAAAGTTAAACGCAGTGTTTCAAAACTAGCAAACGCACTGGTATTCAAACGCTTAGAGGGTCAAACCTTTCGAAGCTCCTGTGACACAAAGCACTCTAGGGTTACACTGGATTTCTGATTACTCTAGTTAAAAGTCTTGTATATATTAAATTATTAGCCCTTATCTTGTAAACCACAGCAGTAAATATTTGTGCCCTGTTTATAAAGACGTAGCTCAGATATCAATGGCTTTGAGAGGTAGCAAATTCTCTAGTGGTTTTAGTATGCTCTTATGAAAATACTTGGTGCCAGAACCTATTACCTCTCCTGTTTTCTTGAATGAAATTAAACTAGCACCTGGCTATGATGTCGTAGGAAAAGAAGCTGTCTGGCATGATCTCGATGAATAGTTTTAGCAAGAGCTTAAATTTTTGATGACGATCTTCAACGCTTTTTAAGTGCAAGCTGCAGCGTTTCGCCACCCGTGCGGTGGGATTTTTCGCGGGCTGGACCGTCCATAGCAGTTTGACAGCTGTGGGCACAGCTGGCCAGTGCTGGGGTGCAGCAGTGGCTGTGCCCTGTGCCCCTCTGCCGCGGGGCTGTCCCTCGGCCCGTGCCCGTCGAGGACAGAAAGCCGCCTGCCTTCCCCTCCCGGTACCTGGGCCCTGGCAGCCAGGGCCAGGAGAGCGTGGGGACCGGTGGAGGGCTCGGGGGAGCATCACCGCGGGGCCACCGGTGTCACCCACGCCAGCCAGGCATGCACGTGTGCCCCCGCGCTCACGCTCACGCACACGACCTGGCGCTCTGCAGCATGCCCGGCACGGCTCTCCAAGAGGCTTCGGCGGCATCATGGCCGGCATCGTGCCCCGCCGGAGGAGCCAGAGAACGAGCTCTGGCCTCGGCCGGGGGCGGCTTGCGGGGACAGGCATGCCGGGGCTGACCTCTCATGCTCCTCTCCAGCCCTATTGTCTGCCGTTTCCCCCCAGTATTACTGAGCTACTTGGGATGCATATTTTTCGTGATTGCAAAACAAAGGCAGAAGCCAGGGTAGGAAGGCTTGTCGTGGAAAAAAATTAAGTTCATATTGATCCCATGACTTGTGAAAAATACTTTATTGTTCTTCTTCAAGTGGGTATTTTTTACTATTAAGAGGAGGCTGAAATAGAAACGTACTCCTAGATACGGACTGTTTGGCGAAAAGGAGTCTGAACTGTAGCACACTGTGGATAGAGCAAAGCAAGCCTGGCCTGGAAAGGCATCGGGGGCTCCCTGCACAGCAATTCGCCTACAGGTGTCCGTGTGTGGCTGTGTGGACGTGTGAGATCGGGTGGTCCCACCGAGATTAAGACATCAACAAAACCAAGCTTTTTTTCTTTTTTCTTTTTTTTTTAACCAATATAATCCATACAATACAATACAAGAGGAATTGACAATACAGTACAATTTTAAAAATTCTTAATACTTGGACAAGAAAATCCTTCTTTTATATTATCTCTTCAACTGTCATTTCTTCTTATCTCCTTCCTTTTCACTCTTTTATTGCCTTTCAAAATAGATTATTTCCCTGGAAGATCGAATTTACAATCTTCTGCTGATTGAAATGTTTAAGTAGTGATCGATGAAATAAAAATGAGGCAGTTTGTGCAGCTGTGAGTGTGCAGGTATCTTTCCATGGGATCTTTTCTATCCCTTGCCATCTCACCTGCGGGATATGCTTCCACTTTTTCACTCCCACAGATCTGTGTTTTTTTTTTTCTCTCCCCCTCCCCACTCCCGCCTCAGCCCCCTCCCCTTGTGTGACTCCTTAAATTCAGGTGAAAAGGTGTGATTCAGAGGAGGTCTAGAATAAAGTGCGCCATCTGCTTTAAAAAAAACAGTAATAAAAAGAAGGGAATCTGAGTCATAGCTCCTTTCATCTTTTGTGAGGAAGACGGCAGAGTCCAAAAGGATCACCCTGCATGACTGAAATTTCCAAAGTCCCCTACAGTTTGGTATTGCTGTACACCGGGTAACAGACTAGCTTTAGGTCAACTAAAGATCATGAGTAAGTTAAACGGAGCATCTACTGTACAGGTGCGTGGGTGTGTGGAAGTCTGAGCGCTGCGTTTATTTGTTTCAAACAGAAAAAAAAAAAAGAGGATTGTACTCGTTTACATGAGGCAAAGTGGCAGCATCAGTACATGTGACCAAGCATCGTGATGACATGGGCGAACCTTCAGAAAGCAAGGGTGATTAGAGGACATCTCTCGGAGGACCGACAACTACGCCACGGCAGTGGAGTTCACTGGGAGCATCAGGGCAGCTGCGTACAGAGAGAGGGGAGGAGGGGAGGAGGGGAGAGAGCAAGAGAGGAGGAGGAGGAGGAGGAGGAAGAGGTACAAATACTTCATGGTGACCATGAGCAGGAGCCTAGAGGGGCAGATTATACATGAGGCTTGTCTTGCCAGAGAGAGTCCTCCCGGTTGGATCCCTTCATAGCCTGGTCTGGGCTTCGGGGATGTATATCTCAATGCTTTCGGCGCTCTCGGTAGCTGAGTTCTGGCGGACCGATGCAGCGCGCTTGGCAGCCATCAGCCGTTTCCGGGCCTCTTGACGCTGCGAGCTTTCCAGAGAGCGTTCTCGTATGAGTGGCACCTGACCTTTCGATGGCTTCTTTGGCACTGGAGGAGGGACCCTTCTCTCCTGATCAAAGCAGAAGGTTAATGGCATTATACAGCTTCTCAGGGAAAGGCGGGAAAAACTAGGATACGTCAGTAGTTAGAACACACATTTTACCTAAGGTTTGTTAGCTCTTATCTGCCTTTCTGTCTTCAGTGAACTGGCTTTTGAGCTCAAGGGTTCATAAACACATGGCAAGGGCAAAGGGGAGGGGAGGGCCGGCCGTGGCGCTACTTCTCCTTGGGGATGGTGTGTGCGAAACCGAAGCGTCCGCTGCTAACAGCTTAGTGCGGGTCCCCGGGGCAGGGGGACCCCGCGGCCGGGCACCAGCAGGGACAGCATCTCGGATGTGGCCTCCCGCCATCACACACAGCGGCTGGGGACTGAATGCCGCTCGTGCTCGTCAGAGCCCCGACTCCACTGCTGCCCGCCTCTGCGTGTGCAGAACGCCGGGCAGTCTGGCAACACGGAGATGCCGGGGTTTGGCGGTCCCGAGTGCAGACGGGGACTAGCCGCCTGCAGCTGGTGTATTAGAATAAGTATTTTAATAAAAACACCAAATATTTATGTGTGTATTGTGTAGTGGCTTAATCGCTGCTCAAAAATCCCACACTTTGGGTCTCACTGTGCAAGCTCATGAACGCTAGCCTCCTGCTGAATAGGCATGACAAGCTACAGTCAGCTAGAAACAGAAAAAAAACAGTAGGAGAAACTTAAAAACCATTAAGATAACATGCATTAATCATCACGGTGTCAGCTAGCTCGGGATACGTGATTGACAAGGAGGACTTTCATATACATACTGGTGCATGTACACACACACAAAAAAACCCAGCAAAGGAAAACCCTCAGAGAGGGATCTCTCCCGAAAATAAAAGTGTATTCAGGTCTGAATTTCAGGCGGCCACAAAGACTTTGTCAAGTTAATTAGATTGTCTTTTACGTTACATCCCCTTCCAACTGTGAACATGGTCTCTGAGCGAAGGGATTTTATCGCATTACAAAGGTCCCATTCTGCCCTTTCGTTTTCTCTCATGCTGCTCACAACAGCTTCCATGGCTCGAAATATAAAGATGCTTGGTTACACTTATTCATACTTTGCTTTTTCTCTCCGTCCAAGGATTAATCTACGCTGCTTAAAAAGGGCCCAGTGGCAAAGGCCAAAGGCAACTGCAAATATCAATCCCGCAGAAAGTTTCTTCTTCCCTTTTTTTTTTAATCCTTTTTAAGAAAGGAGACGAACTGTTTTATATACAATCATAGACAAATGCTGTTGAAACAGGAACAGTCAGTGTAGTTCTTTAAAATCTTTACCTTCCTACTGTAGGTCCCTTTCTTCAGCACTACTTAACTTCCTTTAACCCGTTATAGTCTTCTTTTTGTTGGAAACCCTTTGAAATGTTTTTCAGAAGCAAAGAAAAGGCACATTTTTTTAAGGAAAGCTCTCGTTTCTTACTGCTGCAATTGCAAACACTCGGCCTACCCACTTTACTGTAAAAGCTAATGAAAGACCATATACCAGCATTTCTGTGCATGCATGTTTGACGTTTTTAACTTCCTTTTCTGATAGATACTGAAAAAAAAAAGAAGATAAGAAAATGACTTGCCTTCAGTACATTGGGCTAGGAAAACACATTCCCATTCATTCCCCTACAAAACACACTAGGTGTGCATAAATGATGTGAACATGGCACTCCTAAGTCAGGAATGAGTATTTAGTCTTGATCGGAGGAGGAGGGAGAGTGCTACCAGCACTGCTTTTGCAAACTTCCTGCTGCAAGATTAATGGGGTTTGATATTATTATCGTTATTTGTCCAAAAGGAAACACCGCTTTGGTCATCGGCAGCCAGCTGACCGTAAGTTGGGGCATCCCGGACTTCTGTCTGAGCCGCTGTACCTGTAAGTCATGTTCCCCCTCCTTCTGGCAGCCCTACCTGTTGGCTCTACTCATTGGTATCAGACCAGCCACAGTGGAAACTCAGCCATCAAATTACACACCCATAGGAGCACAACATTAGACCGTTGATTCCTCTAGGAACGGGTCTGTTTTTTAAGGATTGTCTGAAACGTTTGTGTATTTTGGCTCACCCAAGTGCTGTTAGTCTCGATGTGGATAGTGAGGAGAAAAATAAGGCAAATAATGGTGCCAAATGAGAATGGAAAGTGAAATGTGGCTCACACTTGGAGATGTGTTAGCTTTTCATGGTGACAGAAGAAGACTACATTTAAAAAAACAGACCAAAGCTCCAGATGATTTTTATGCTACCTTGGGTAAACAACGCTACCAGCAAAGTGAACCTGTTCATGCAATCATCCATTAAAAAACCCAAAATAAACAAAAAACCCAAACAGACAAAAAAAAAAAAAGATGTAGAAGTTCTTTCATGTAACATTTTGGAAGGCATATTTTTGATATAGCTTTGTTTGTAATCTGGTTACCAAAGTCAGCGATGGTTACAGTGCTCCCCTAGTTTTTTCAGTAACACAACCTAGAACTCTTGCTATATGCAATAATATGAACCGTAAATGTGATTTATTTAATTTTAAGAATCAATATATAAGGCAGTTCCTTCCAACGATTGATCGTCTAATATGATTAAACGTAAAGCTTAACAAAGTACCACATTCCCATTTTCCGATTCACAAAGACAGATTTGGTTTAAAAATATGCCTGAAACATATTACAGATAATATCCCAGATGATTATTATGTAAACATTGTTATTACAATGAAATTAATTTTATATGAGCTTCATTTCACATTTTTAACGTCAACGCTGTAACACAGAGGCCTATTTAATCTGTCCAGTATTTGTGCAGGGTTTTAAATGAAGCATACAAAATCTACAATGTTCTACCTTCTTGTCATGAGGATCCATCTGTTTCCAATTATTGGCCTTTAACTGATGAAGTTCATCAAATTTCATACTAATATTTTCTATGGACAACTGCAGCATATCCCAAAACCCTGCTAAATCCTGGGAGGTCGGCCGTGGATGTGCATTAGGATTCTGTACAACAGAAGAAAAAAACACGTTGGCTTTAGTACCTCTTAATGTAAAGCATTTGTGCAAGCGGTCACGAGTCTCACTAACAAAGCAGTTTCAGCAGACCCAGGTGACTGGTGAGACACAGAGGGAGAAGCAATAGTGTGGAGCGCTACTTACTGGCAGGGGGTTTTTGTGAGAAGTCCGGCTGGGTGTTGAGCCGCTGTGCCCCGGCAAGCCTCCACTCACCAAAGGCAGCAGCTCCCCGCCACGGACTGGGGGAAAGGGCAGGTGGCTGGCATCTGCCTCGGGATGTTCCTGGGCACAACTGGTGATATCCTAACCACGCTGAAATTAACTGCCAGCCTCCTCTTCCTTTTCATGAGGAAGGCTTCCCTGCCACGTTCACGCTTGTCAAAAGACTGAGACCTGTGTGAACACACATTTGCTGCATCTGCAAATAGCGATATACCAACGTGTGAACACTTTTTTCCCACTTTGAGAACCTAAGGTCTACAAAAATATGCCTTCTTAAGTATAACTGCCTCTTATACACCTCAGGCCAATTTCTTGATATTTTTTTGACAAGAATAACCTCTGCGGGGTGAAAATCTCAGAAGAGAACATGCAGAAACACCGTAACTCTATTTTTACAGGCACATTTTTGGGAAGAATGAGGTATAAACTCAGTCCAGCTCATCAGCCCGAGACTATTACACAGAAGACCACAGCCAGGCCGCTAGCACCTCTAGCATGGCGGGGGCCAGAGGCTGGTGACCCGCGAGATCCCGTGCTGTCTTGTGCGCCTTCCGCGCAACCCAGCTCTGAACACTTTTTGCATGCAGTGGACATACACGAAATGGTCCCTGCTCTGCTGGCAAACTTCATATGAAGGAAAGCTTTCTACAGGTTGTGTATCTGTATGCTGGTTCCCAGTCGAAACTCTTCAGATCAAATGAGGTGTTGCATAGGCTCACTTCAAGCACTTTTTTTAGTAAATGCTGTGCAACCCCTACACCAGTCTGAGTCAGCAAAGGTTCACGGGTGCTGTGGCCTCGTAAGATTACACTGATATATTTTAGTAAAGAAATAAATAAATATGAGAACCTTGCATGTCGTTCTACGTGGCAGAACTTTTACTCTGTGTTTTCTCCCTCACCAGAAGCAATAAACCCAAAAGAATCAGCTGCTTGCCTTGTGAAATTTCTATTTGTGCTTTTCACAGCAACACTGATGAATGGTTTTGGTAGGACGATTACACCACCAAAGGAGCAATTATTGAAAAGAGCATATTTTTAGATTCATGAGGAGACCAGAGATTATACTTAGATTCCTAGTTTTTCAGTGCTTGACACTAGCAGGTTGCCCAGGTGTAGACTTTTATTTACAAAGATGCACAACTAGAATGTTTTTTGAATTTTTATAATAAGAATTAGAAGGCATATTCAGACAGAGCCATTTTCTGTTGCATTTGTCCACTTAGGCAGATTTTAGTTTGGGGCTTGATTTCCAGAGGTGCACTAACTGAAGCGGAAGATGGTGGCCCCGCTCCGCTGAGCATCACAGGGTTTGCCTTCCCTTCCCTATTCTATGCTGACAGAGCATAATTCTCTATGCTTCCTGGGCTTCTAGCAATTTATGCCAAAATTGGGAATTAAGTGCATTGTATCTACTATGCAAGGAAGGATTGTTAATTAAAAAGTTTGAAAATTTTTGTAAGTGCTGGCATTTTTGAGAATACTGCTTTAGATAAACAGTGTGAAATACATTTTTATTTATCAACAGGAATATCATTGTGATTCTACTACTACTAACAGCATAAAAAAAGCAGATAATAATAATAGTGTTAGCATATACCAATTACATACAGTAATAATAATGATAACATACTGGCTTTTTTCCTCTTTGCCCTTTTAGCACTCTGGAAAATTATTTTTTCTCTCTTTCACTGTTGAGGTTGTAGAACATGCAGCACCAACTTTCAATGTCTGATTTCCTGGTATTTCTGCCTTGTTTAATACAGGTGGCATTGGGATTACACACGAAAGCCCCACTCATGAGACTGCTGGCCCACCCTGAAATACCTCAAGGTCTTTTACCCAAACATCTCTGTCCCCACGTGAACTGAAACAGAGGTCAAGGGACAGATCTTTGCTCCTCTGAAGTCAATAGCAGAGCTCAGTGAAACTTCATCCAAAGCTTTTTGCCTGTCGTTATTTTAAGGCTCTCAAGCTATTGCGAAACTCGTATGAACTCCGTGAAGTTTCATAGAGTTAATCCCAAATTCATATCAGCTGGAGAAAATACCATGTTAGTCAGAAAATCTGCCTAGTTTAGGCACGATTATTGGCAGGGTTAGTAAAACGCACACAGCAGTGTCTAGCAGAAAAGTTACATACCAGGTTTTCTTCGCAAAGTTCTCTGAACTGGTAAAATTTCTGGGCCATGAGAAGCTGGGCACTACCCACTGCAGTTCGAATTTTCCCTAGAACTGAAATGAAAAGAAACGTAAGTCACGATGCTCTCTTTGCTGCGGGCAACTAAAAGCCTGTAAAAAGAGAGAAGAAAGATGCACAATAGTCAGCTCTGGCTTTCAAAAAGCATGTTATCTCTCAGTTATGGATTAGAGACAAGCTGATAAATCTAAGGTCAGATCTTCACTATGCAAAAATACTAATCTTTTGCTGCATCTTACTCTTATTCCCCCAGCAAGACCAGTTGAAACCAGCAAAGAGCACTACCATGGCGGTGTAAATGTGGCTAACCAAAAGCTTTTGCACCGTGTATAGAAAGCTCACCAGAACTTACACGTGTCATCATCACTGTGACCCATGCTCAGGCTTTGGATACGAACCCAGCTCCCTCCACAAGGACATGCGGCTTTCAGAAGCTGAGATGCCATCTAAACTGTTTGGAAAACGCTGCATCTACCAGCATTTCTGCCACCTTGCTTAGCAACTCAGCACCTTGTTTTCAGGTTTAGCTGAGTGTTGCTCCACTGCGTGGCTCAGCCCCAGAAAGGGAACCGTGATTTTAATGCACACCAATGAATCTCATTCGGACCCTCAGAGTATTTTCCACGAGCACAATCTGAAGCGGCTTCTGCCTTTGAACCCAGGTGCGGTGCGCAGGCATACTTCAGGGAGCAAGCACACCCTGGCCTCTCCTTACTGGTGACCTGGAGGGAGGTGTTAAAAGAGTCTGAGCCCAGCTCCTGGGCTGTCTGGGGACTCCTTTGTACAGACAGCTGGGTACTTACGGCCTCTTCATGCTGGCTGAGTGCTGTGAACGACTGCAGTGAACCAGAAGACGGCCCATAGTGAATGCCTCTGAATAAAACAGGAGTTCATACAAGTTTTGGTTGCATTCAACCTCACTGAAACGGTGAGGTTTTACTGCTGCAAGGGGTAGCTGGGAATACGCAGCCTGAAACCGAGGTGTACACGGGTGCATTCAGAGACCTGGGGCATTTCCCTGGGGCTTTACTGAGTTCTGGTTGTGTCTGGGAGTGTGTGTGTGTGTACGTGTGTGTGTGTGTGTGTGTGCGCGTGTGCGTGTGCGTGTGTGTGTGTGTGCGCGTGTGCGCGTGCGTGTGCGCGTGTGTGTGTGTGTGTGTGTGTGTGTGTGTGTACATGTGATAAAAGAAGCAAGCATGCAGAAACAGAGCAGAAAGACAGGCAAGGCCTCAACTGGCAGTAAGGCAGAATCCAGAAAAGAGAGTGCCATTTCGGGGACTGCCGACTGAAAGAAAATAGATGCTGTAAGAAAGCAGCTACCAGTTTGTTTGGGACTTTCAGTGCGCAGAAAAAAAGCCCCAACAACAACTGTGCTTTATGCACTCTCTTTAAATAAACAGGCTGGCATCACGGATGTATCTGGCTCCACCATTAATTTTCCCTCTCAGCTGAAGCAACTTATTATCACCCAATTCTTTGGTTAAATTTTTATTTTAAAACTAATTCCGTTTAATAAAAAAAATGTGTCATTTCTACTCATAGATATTTGCACTGTCCCAGCCCTCATATAAACACAGCAACTTCTCCATGGCAAATTTGCAGTCTGGATACACGAGGCAGGTGAGGGAGGTAAAACAAAGAGATGAAGTGGGCTGCTCAAGGTGAGTGAATTGTTGGCATAGCCTGGAAGAGATACCAGTCCGAAGCCACCATCCTCTGTACCATCCCTTGGACATGGTCACTTCTTGTGTAAATTCTAACACAACGTTAGCAGAGCTCCACTGGGAAAATATTGCAAAGTATTTTGACTTACCACAATGAAAAATAAACAAGTAGATGAATAAATAAATAAAACTTTGCTATAACCCCCCCCCGACCACATTTTTAGGGTCTCATGGTCCTGTGACCAGCCGCAGTGCACGTCGGCAGCTTGCGACCAGCACATCACCATGCAGTGTTTGGTAAGCGAAAGGCCCCTCCAAGGGATTCGCTTGCGTAGCCACACGCTAAGCAGACTGGAACAAACACTCATGATGAACTGAAACCAGACACACAGTAGTATGAAATCTGTGTTCTGCTCCTTCAAGGCAAATGGCTTTTCTTTCAGCAGCCTTAAAGCTCACTCCTTCAGGCTGCTGAAGGAAAAGTGGGATGTGGAGTTCATTTATACTTTAGACGTACAAAGGGAAAAAAAAGGAGGGGGGGGAGAGAGAAATTATTTTCACGTTTTTTTTCAGAAACTACAGGAAAGAGCTGTGTGAACACACACAGAGCCCAGACTTTCATTTTGTTCCCAGAACTCAGCTCAGCACTGCCAGGAAATAGCCGTGAGCTGGAAGATTCACTAAGCAGAATATTTTCAGCATATTGCGCAGGGAGTTTTGCACACAACTCTCATTATTGTTAGCAAGGCTTGCGTGTCTAATTCTATGTGCACAGTGCTGAAAATGGACCCCTTGGTGTGTCTAGTCATTTATGCAACGCAATATGCAAACCACTCAACTGAAAGGACTCTTCAATAGTAGGAGGAGCTACTCCGGGAGCTTTCATGTGGTTCCCATTGTTATGAAAACTCTTCCCACTGAGTATATTTGGGAACAGCTGCCTCATCTGGAGCTCGGCCACTCCGATGCTTCCCAAGACATGAGAAGGGGAGAAAAAACAGTCTCTCGACTTCTCGAGACAAAAAATAGACGAGGCAGGCTCTTCCTGGAAACCCGCACCACCCGAGCTGGAAATCACGTCCCAAGCACGAAGAAATGTAAATACACCTTGTCGATGATGGATGGGAACGTGCCCCTTTCTTTGAGGGAAGAAGAGCTTAATATGCAGAGATCTCGGCAGAGGGAAAAGGAAGTCCTTGTCCTTGGCTGCCTAGCGACTGGCTATTTGCCTAAAAACCATCATCCCAGCTGACTGTGGGATGCATGCTGATGCTGTTCTCTATTGTTGCCACTTCTGCTGTAGCCGCGGCTGTATCTAGTCAAGTGTCACTGATTCCTCGCCCCTCAAAAGCAAGCGCTCTGTTAATGTGCAACCAGTCAACAACCAACTCCGTCACGGAACTTAGGGGGGAGGAGGAAAAAAGACAAAGCGTGTGAAAGACTGAAAGGAATTTCTCCAGAAGGCACAAAGCCTTATCAAGAGTTTTGTTTCCAAACGCATGTTGCTTTTAGTGTTTCAAGGCAGAATGCTCGTTTTGCTTACTCAGCCAAAACCTCCGGTGCCAAAGAGAAAGGCCAAGGTGTAGTAAAAAAAACAAAAAGTAAAAACAGACTGATACTTTCTAAAGAGAAAATCCTGCGAGGTTTGAAGCTGAATACCAAGAAAACAAGTGGAATTGCAAAGATAATGCTCAAAATGCATAAGAAAAGAATTGGAGAAATCTTTAACAGTGAGGAAGATGGGGTACAGAGAAAAACATATGAACATTCAAATCGATGTGTTCAGCTAATAAGATACAAACAAAATGTGAAAAACCAAGCAACAACAAAAAATACCGACCCATCAAGATGCAATCATAACGGATTTAAACACCTATATAATGTTATTCATGTCTGCTTTCTGTTCCATACAGGGTTATACAGCACACTCAGCACTGTCGGATCTGAATGCCTTCCAGGAATGCATTAAACTACATTATTAACATCCATCATACGCTTTGCTGTCACCCCTTCCTCAGGAGGAGAAGTGTGTCAACTGCAGTGTTTTGTTTCTATAGTTTGAAGTTTTCCTCTCCCCTGTCCCCCCCAACTTGCTGTGACCTTTCTTCCTTGCAAATCCAGTTCTTTCCTGTGATGACTTTTAAGAAACAGACAATTAAGTCTGTTCTGAGAGAACTGCTTCGGTATAGCTACTTTGATACAATTCAGCTACCGTGGAGCGCCTCCTCACTATTACTCTTCTTGACTACGGGTCTCAGAATGTTATTCTAGGATAAACACATGCCAGTGAATTTCCTTGTGTCTCTAACCCCACAACCTGTTCTTTTAAAACATTCTCAAATATAAACTTCGACTATGTGCTGTTCAAGCAGTAAGTTCTTGCTTCTCTTGGTTCTAAAAACTGCATAGCACCTACTTTGGGATGGTGGAGCTCTATGTGTCTCCTCCCTCTCTCCCCGTTTTCATGGGAAAAGAAATCAAACAACAAAAAAAATGGATTTCAAACACAAGCAAAGAATCGGTGATATTGTCATCTGCTCTACCTTGGAAGGAGACTGTGTGTATTACAAGGATAACAAAATACACGAAAACAAAGACAAAAACCACCTGAAGTGATGTGAAAAGTCATCACACAGAAGCCACGGGAGTTTTGAGGAGCAGAGGCAGTTATTCGTCCTTAAACATCAACTGATCTCTTTGCATTTCAACTTTGACAGGCCCCAGGGTCTAAGGAGTGACAAAGGAGGCACTTCAGGACTGTGACTATCAAATGCCTTTAATGGGAAAACACCTGGTTGGTAGGCAAGGCGCAAGCTAGGGAACAGAAACCCAGCGACGAGCTCATTGCCCCAGGAGCGAGCATGGGGCAGGAACAATAGCCGAAATTACAGGGCCACAGCCTGACATTTGCGTTGCAGATGTTGGCTGGGCACTGTGCATATGAAGAAATCCTGCCATAGAGCTGTCACAATCCATTTCCAAGCCGGGATGCGCCAGCATTTTCGCCTATTCATGTTGACAGACTTACATTTAAATAACTCCAAGCATGACAAAAGCCAGGAAATTCAACGTTAAAGCTATTGCTCAGGTCTTAAGCTCAGCTGTTGGGCAGCAAACAGCCAAACGGTGCAAGCTATGGAAGGGGCAGTCCTTGCTTTGAGTCATGTTTACTTATAGGAGTGTTGAAATTAATAGGGCTGTCTGCATGAGTAAATGATGGGAGTGCAGCAGTTTCCTTATCTACTCTGACTTACTCGACTGTTATGAGCACGCTTCATGTTTTTTCCCAAACTGTATTGTTTCCTTGCTTGCAGGTTTCTGTTTTTTCCTTGCTAGCCTTTGGACACTGGCAGGGCTTCCAGCCGGGAGCTGGCTTTCCTTGGAGAAACACTCGCAGATGGAGAAGTCCCTTCTGGGGAGAAGAGAAACCGAGAGGAAGGAAAGGATGAGTTGGGCAGGCAGCCGGACTTGGCCTGATGGACGCTGGGCTGGTGACCGTCCCTCTGCCCAGCTGCATCACGCTGCTGCGGGACCGAGCCACCTCGCTCCTCTGAGCCGCAGTGGAAGCCCTGCAGACGACCGGCAAAAGGTTTTGCTTGCTCATGGCCGAGAGCAAATTCAAGGGTCTCCTTTTCTTTCACCATGCACAACTATTATAAAAAACATCTTTTTTCCTTTACTGTCTGCTCTTGAGTCTAGCCTTCACTCTGGAAGTTTTCCTTTGAAACAACCAAAACAAACCTAAACAGCAGAAAGTGTGCAAGCATTGCATAATTCGCCAGGACTGGCTGGATTTGCAGAGGCTTTGGTCCTAAAGCAGCGAGGTCACTGCAGATTTGAGGTCAACCTTTGTTTGCAGAGTAGCCCAGAGGAGTGTAATATACACGCAAGACACTTAAAACGACATGTCTTGTCAGAGCCTTGGTTTTCTATTTTAGTTTTTACTTGATTGACCTGACTTGTCTCACCACTAAACCCACATTACACCTGACTTGTGGTGAATCAGGCCCACTGTTTGCTTCTGATGGTTATCTTCGCATCAAAGCCACATTACAACACCACATGGAAGAGAAACATTTCTGAAGGAAGGCAAAATGAAGCCCTCCAGTTCTTCCAGAAAGGTTAATGCCCCATGTGAAATAAAAACAACAGCAAAAACCTCAGCAAAATCCAGGCCAAAGCCATAGGTGCATGCTCCTGTGCCCACCGCTGCTGTGAAAAAAAGTGGTCAGAGGCTGCTCGCTGACAGCACTGTGCGGGGAGCCAGGCCTGGTGCTGCTAACTCTGTGTGCCAATGGTTACTCCAGAGGCCTGAGACAAATGTCACCAGCGTCAGCGGAGAGGCTCTGACTGCATGAAATGTTGCAGCTGAGAGGCAGGAGGAGAAAGCAGAAGGGGAGGAGGAAAAAAATAAAGGCAAATGATTTCACTTTGAGGCCTGATCCAAAGTGTCAGTCAGTTCTCACAAGGTGTTTAGTCTCATATCTCTAACATCTTTTTTTTTTTAAATGAGAGTTGTAGAGTTTGTAGCCAATGTCCCTGCAGCAGCAAAATACACAGAAACCATACCAAGTATCCTAGCTTTAAAAACTATGAGCAGTATTCATCTGCCTGTTACACATGCCGCGTCTTTATCAGAAAATGATTTCAGATAGAACCGGAATATATTATACAATAAATAATTCATGGCGGAAGGGGAGCCACATTTCTCTCTATATTGGCATTTCATCGTGCAGCCACTGAACCACAGCTTGTTTTTATACACAGCAGCAGACTCCATTTCCCAGCTAGAAACATTCAGTCCCATCTGGTAGATTCATTCCCAGCTAGATAATGCCCAACGTATCTCTGTAACATACAAGCTACTGTCAAACAGCAGCGAGCCGTCTCCCCGAGACAGCTGTTTCGCACAAGGGCCACATTGTCTGGAGGAAGCGCGGATCGTTTTACGCGGAGCGCCGGGGGGACGAGCCCTCTGTCAGCTGCCATGGCATTGAGAAAACCTCGCTCATCACACGTTCTCGTTATTTTGTTATCTGGCCAAACACACGCTGGGGATGTCAGGTTGAAAACAAAGGATGCGTTCCTTGCACTGGTTACATTTCATTAGGAAAACCAAGGCAAACACACCTCTTCTTCTCTCCTTCACTTCAAAGTTTATAGATGTAGGAAAAAGCCATATTTCAGGGCATGGTTTGTAACAGCCAGGCTTTTGTTTCTGGCGCTGCTGAGTGGGCAGCATGGCCGGACCATATGCTTTTCCTTGGCACCAGGTAGAGCCGGGCGTGCTGAGCTGCAGCAGAAAGCCCCAGGCAGCCTCCGCAGGCAGCAGCTGCCACGTGTCAGCGCAGCCGACAGCATCGCACTGAAATCAGTACCTCACCAGTGACCACAAAATGTGGGTGACACCTTTCCTGCTCCCATTTCCAGCAATCACAAGAAGTGCCAGTCAGAAATATGAAGAAGAGGAACAATCCGCAGAACACATGCCATGCGCTCTGTAAAGAGGCATTGGGAATAGCCAGCCTAACCCCTCCTTTATCTTCCCCATAACTGACTTCTCCCACCTAATGCTCAATGAAGAGCACTTTAAAACTATCATGTATCAAGGACATCAAGACACTGAGAGAAAACTCCGTTCATGGATATACACATTCTGCATATATCAGCCTTGTGAAATTCATTTCATGTTCTTTTCCCGAGGTGAATAACTACTTTGGTGCACAAATAAAATATTTGTAGTTTTTTCCATTATTATCAGGTCATAGAATCATAGAGTCACAGAATGGTTTGGGTCAGAAGAGACCTCTAAAGGTCTTCTAGTCCAACACCCCTGCCATGGTTCCTAGACCTTCCGCTAGACCAGGTTGCTCAAAGCCCCATCCAATCTGGCCTTGGACACTTCCAGCGAAGGGGCAGCCACAGGTTCTCTGGGCAACCTGTTCCAGTGCCTTACCACTCTCATAGTAGAAAATGTCTTCCTTATGTCCAACATCTAAATTGTTGTGGAAAAGAGAAAGCAAGTGGGTTTTGTGGCTTGGACTTAAAACTGTTGTGTATTTCCTGGTTTTTATATGTTCACAATTTTTCTTCAATCTAAATCTCTTGGTTCATGGGGTTTATTTCTTGCATACTAACAAGAGAAAACCTTTGTATTCTGGTACATGTTCAAAGAGATTTTTGAATGTATTGATGATGTAAATTAAAAATTACGTTCAAGTACTCTAAAACTTGGGGAATCTGGATCTACTTTGAAGGCTAATCCTTCTATATTTTTCATAGAATCATGGAATGCTTTGGGTTGGAAGGGATCTTTAGAGGTCATCCAGTCCAATCCCCCTGCAGTGAGCAGGGACATCTTTAACTAGACCAGATTGCTCAGAGCCCCATCCAACCTGACCTTGAGTGTTACCAGGGATGGGGCCTCCACTACCTCTCTGGGCAATCTGTTCCAGCATTTCACCATCCTCATTGTGAAAAATTTCTTCTTTATATCCAGTCTAAACCTACCCTCCCTTTGTTTAAAACCATTACTCCTTGTCCTGTCACAACAGACCTTGCTAAAAGATTGTCCGATTTTTCCCTCAGAAGAAATCATTAGCCCATTATACAACAGAAATTTTGCATACCTTAACATACCTTAATGTTAAGGTTATCTCATACTTTCCATTAAAAATCAGCTTTCAGTTGCTTACAATAGTGTCTAACTAGCTAGATCAAGCTTCTCTATGGTTATTTCTTTCATTGGGCTGAATGGAAAGTTCCAGCAGAAACCGCTTATGCATTTCTAAGAATTAAAAAAATTGTAATTTTTGTCACTGTTAATTCCTTTCCTTCCATAAATCAAAACCTTTACATCTCAAAAGAATTCTAGTGTATCCCTTCTTCAGAGGAAGGGTTAGATATTTGGAAGAAGCAATCTCGGAGCTGAAGTAGTAGTCCTTGCTTTGGTAGGAGTTAATCTGAGGGTCGGAGAAGTGTTATTTGTATATCCAGGCAAATACGCTTAGGTGTGCCTAAATTATAGGATATTGAACTCTCTATATGCAGCTGCTCCTTAGTGTTTTCTAGAAGCTCCGTGATGGAATTTGAAAAAGCTTCATTCACAAGGCGCATTCTCCTAAGTTCACAGGTTTACCTATGTCCAGCTATCAATAGTACTGCTCCTTGTAATGGAAGTAAATGGAAAAAACTTACTGGGAGAAAAATTTCTGGACAGGGAGGCAGACGTTCAGCTCTTCTTCCGTAATTAGAGTGAGTAAGACGTGAGCTACTCAACCTTTCTTACTAAGTAAGGCTTACTGGACATTCCCATTACCTTACAGGTAGGGTAATACTTCCAGCAGTGGTGACAGCTGAGACGTATTTTGCATGTGTGTTTTTTTATGACATAATATGGAGAGCTTGTTTTACTGGGAAGATCAATGAGGAATGAGAACAGCAAGGGAAATGAAGTGAGGCTGGAGAGGGGAAGAGAGGGAGAACAACCTGGAAGGACAACTGAAATCTCTTTCAGTTGGGAGAAGCCTCTGAAGACTCTGATGCCAATCACCATTTAAAAGGCAACCAAAATATGAATTTAATGAAAAGGAACTAGAATCTGTTCAATTATATTCTAAGGTTATGAGAAGTGATTTCAAATGGAAGAGTTAAGAAACATTAGTACTACAAGATCCCTAACCACAATCTCCTAATTATCCGTTGAACTATGCAGTCCCAAAAAGCTAATACCTCTGGAGTTTCAGAAGTGCCGACCATTACAATTCCCTGCCAGCTGTAATAAGGATTATTATATACATACATACAGTCCTTTTGAGAATCACAGCGTAGCTTCATTAGCTAAATAAGAAAGGGCACGATACATTATTCACTGGAATAAATTTGACCTATATTAAACACTTTTTGTAGTTGCAATATTATTGCACACAGTTACTTACTGTCCTCAGGTAAGTTGTTTTCCCGTTCTTCTCTCTCCATCTGTTGGCACCAGCCCTCCATACGATCTCTCTCTGCCTGAAGTAGCTTCAGGAACCAGTGGCCATCTCGTGGGCACACTGACCTTTGAACAGCTTCCAGAGGATCTTCGGTGATAGAGTCAATCCAGGGGTCAGGAGGAGGTAAAATTGACGGATCAAAATCTGTATCAAAGTCATCATCCACTGCACATGCATGGTAATGGTTTCCTGATCCTTGTATGCTAACGGTAGAGGTGCTTGCATCTCGGGAAAACTGTCTTGATATTTGTCCAGAACACATATTGTCCTCTTGAGGGTCAATTATTTCAAAGTTCTCATGGAAATCCAGGTCTGCTTGCACGGCTGTTGTTACACTATTAGATCGTGTAAACCTGCGAAAGCTTTGGAGAGCACAAACAGAAAATGTTTAGAAAGCTTTTTCTAGGTAACTTGGTAAGAAAGGACTTACTAAGATTCTGCCACTCCTCCTAAGACTGGAAGTAACAGCTCTCAGTGCTACATTGAGGAGCTTTTTCTTGAAATGATCAGCATAAACGTCATTTCTCATTGCAAGCCAACAAACAAACATTTCTTTTTTTTCCATGAAAGCTCACTGTTTATTGAGGCAAGTACCCCTAATCGTTGTGTGGCTTAACAAAGCCAGAGGATAGCCCAAGAGACAGCCAATAGTGTCAGTAGCTCAGAATTTTTTGTTCCCAATTAATGAAAATTTGAAGGGGCCCAATTTTAAGAAGTGGCTTATCTTTCAACCTTTAAAACTTACATCCCTTTGAAGTTGCACACCCATCTCACAAGCCACATTTAAAAATCATACATGTGAGATTGAGAAGTTAGTAATACCAATGAGTCCACTATCTATGCAACGTTATACATTCTGTTTATGAAGAAGATAAGTATTTTTAACCCAGGTAAGTATTTTGCATTGCTACTTCATAATTACTCTTCATAATAATGTACCTGCTAATACCACTGCCACCTCTCAGTTTTAGGGCAAATCTCCAGTGTTCGGACATTTTGTTTTTCACATTCAGTCTTCAGGTTCAAAATGATCTTCTCTTTTTCACCAAAGCTAGCATTCTCAGTCGCTCTCTATATTACCCTCATTGCGATGGCTGCTACCCTGTAGGTAGCTTCCTTTCACCTTGCGTAGTTTTCCTGTGTTGGAGCCTCTGAGGGCAGAGCAAACCCCAAGGGTAAAGGCAAAAGCAGGGGAAAGAGGAGGTTTGGGGCTTTGGGTTTGGGTGTTTTTACTTTAAGTAAACAGCACTCCAAATTCTGCAGTCCAAGGCATCTGAGGTGAAGAGGCTGGCAGAGAAGGAGCAGAGGTAAGCATAAGGAGTTAAGAGACACCTAATGCTGTTGCAGGGGCTGGTAGCGAAAGCAGACATGACAAGCAGCAAATTGTGGAGGGAATGAGTGGAAATTCTGCAGGCAAAGAATTACAGAGAGTTGGGGTAACTCCAGAAATTGATGCAGTGAGGAACACAGGAAAAATGCAAGAGAGGCAGACATTTGTCTTGCCTCATGATGAGAGGAGATAATGAAGGTAGACTCATAAAGTAATTAACATAAATGTTACTTAAATTAGCAATTTTCAGGCTTCAGAATGAACATAGTCTTGAACTGAAGAGGGACAGATTCCCACTCCTTCTTCTTACTGATCTAGGATGCCTGTGCACTCATGCAGCTGATACTTCGCTTCTAGTTTGTTTACAATCTCACATTTACTCTTGAAACCAGTGTTAGGACCCATTTCCCTGTGATATTTTGGCGTTTTTGCCCTTACCAGTTCTACTTCTAGTCTGAGCTCAAGCAGCAATGAAAATGCTGAGGAGACAGTGGAGCTGGACGCTGAGCACCATTTCACCCCCTTCCGTTTATGTTCCACCTTTGACTGAAGAGCCATAGCCCGTTAGACAAATGCAGCTGACAGCAGAACTTCATCAAGTGTATTTAGTCTGCAGCTGGGGAGGGAGCAGACGGAAGGATGCTGAGGGCAAATTTGATGTCCTATATACCTGATGGATCCCGATACCCCAGGAGGAGTGCAGCAGACCTCAGGGAGGACTGTATCAGTCCCTGCTGACAGAGGGAATTTGTGGCTGTCTATCTGAGGCTTTAAGAGGTGTAAAGCAAAGCAAAATAGGAGTTGAGAAGGGTTGTTCAATAAATAAAAGACACCAGTTCCCCTGCAGAAGAAAGCTACAAATAGCTTCTCAGACACACCAATCCCTGGAAAACTTCTGCAATAGATTGTGTATATTTTTTTGGTGAGTGCCTAGAACACAAACATTTTATTGTAGCGCCTACTGCTTGCAGTTCTTTCAAAACAGGTGTTGTCAAACGATGCAAAGTCACGGTTATGCCACTGCAGTTTTGCATGTCGTGCACCAGCAAACTGAAAAATATGGAGTGAACAGAACTCTTCAGCTTGGTTGAACGTATCCTCTGACAAGCAGAGCAAAGCATTTTGCTATGGACCGATATGGCAGAAGAAGTTCAAAAGGGAGGACAAGGATCGTTGGAGATACGGTAAGGCTTCCACAAGAGGAAAGAGATTTCTTAGTTTAGAAAACAGATGGCTGAGTAGAGATATGAGAGTCCTGTGAAGTCCTGACTAGGTGATGTTTCACCATTTCTCAGAGTGCAAGAACTGTGGGGAGGAAGGCAGCCAGCTGTAAGGCTTAGAGGTCTAAAGATTCAAATCTAGCGAAAGGAAGAACTTCTTCACACAATGTGTAATTAAATTGCCACAGGATCCTGGGAAAACCAAAGGTAAAAATGGGTTCAAAGAGAACCTGATCAAATTCACAGGAGATAGGTCCAGGAAGAGCTATTACACAGATGTCGTATCTGCTTTAGGAAGTCCCTGAACAACAGACTGCTAAATTGAGAAGGTCTACTGGGAGAAGTAGTGCTTTATACACACCTTTTATATTTTTCCTTTGCACACACCCCTTTATACTCTTCCTAAGTATCTGCTACTGGTCCCTGGCAGAGAAAAGCTGTTAGACTGGTATTAGTGGTTAGAAAGACTTTAGCTTCAGGCTGACAGTACCATGAAAATCTTTTGGTCCAGTCTGTGCTAGTTTTTTAAAGATTGCTTTAATTTGGCCACCAGCCTGACAAATCCCGCATCTGCACTGAGGTGCGTGCACACATACACACACAGAGACACATGTAGACAAATATGTGTGCCCACACAGGCACATGCTGGCAAAGGATTTCTTTTCAGTCATTCTGTCAGGGTTCAGCGAGAGCCAAGGCATTAGTACACGGTGTACTCTTCCACACCTTCCAGGGTACTGGAGAGAAAAGCAAATCCCCTAATACAGCCTCATTCTTCTCTGTGCCCCTATCTCCACATCCTAGCCACCTCCTACTTTCCCCAGTGCCCTAGACGCTGCTATTTTTCTATTTTAGATGACCATGCGTATTTTCAGTTAACACCCTGGCTTTTCTGTGTACACCAAATCCCAATGTGAAAACATCAAGGTCTCCTTGCCAAAAGGATGTACTGCTGGAGGCACTACTTTTCAAAGTTTTCAGGAGTGCACGTTTACTGGGTTCAATATGAGCTAGTACCATCAAAATCAGACTCTTTTCAACAAATAAAATAGAATGACCTACTTTATTTTGCCTTTGTTTTATCTATATAATTGTATGCTACAGGGTTGCTTGACAGATTCTTCGCACTGGATTGTGTAACCTGTCTTCAAAAGAAAAACAACTTGGCAATAGAATATAGCATCAGTTGAAAATTAAAAAAATGCTCCCAAGGAAATGTATGTTGAATGAAATGGGAATGCAGGAAGGCGCCCACTATCTGCCTACCTCCAGCACATCTATATAAACTGCCTAATAGATGGTAATTTTAGCCTCTGACATAGCTTCCTCACTCACTTCCAGGATGTTTTACTCTTACAAAATAGCATTTGTGTCCCACATGAATTTTTTTTTGTTTTGCTCTCAGTTAAAACTCTGTACCACAGGAGAGCTGCTGAAGCTAATGCCTAAGTTTTCACTGTTTCTACACATGCAAAACTTTCACAGGTCTACTTAAAAAAAAAAGTTTTCATAAATTGCTGCTAATCATTAAAAACAGAGGATTGCTTCTTCCTCGGTTTTCAGCCTTGGCCTTTTTGTAATCAGTTGTGCCCTGCAGGCACAATGTGTAATAATTACAGCTTCAGAGAACTGCAGCAGGTATCTGGCCTAAGGTGCAGAAAGCCATGAAACCTCAGACTGGATAAACCAGTATGGAGAACAAACGCCAGGATGTGTTTTGAACAGCAACAACAGGGTCACTTGTTAGCATTCGACTCTCCGCTTCCAAGTCTTCTTTTGCTTTCTTTTGAAAAACATGTTTCCATTTCAACTCAGAGAACTTCTTTTGTTCCTAAAAAAAGATTCAAAAAACCCAGAAAAAATCTAGGTTTCAAACAAATTGATGCGTGGTGAGCCTCATATTAAACTCAGCCTGCCTCACTTTACCTATTGGCTGTGCTCTTCCCTGGTTATGGGCTTCTCTGCTAAGGTTGCAGCTGCTGTCAGCAGAACAAAACAAACTGCAGAAGGAGTTAGCAGATATGGTAGCATGTCTTCTAATGGTAGGATCTTCGGCCATACATCTTCAAGCCACACAGTCTTGTGTGCTTTGCTCTGTCCCTACCCCTTCTCCCATTCACACAGTCTTTTTTCACCACTAAGAGTCTTACCAGGGAAACTCTAGTCCCTTATGGCAATGTTAGAATAGACTGAAAACCATCGGAAGGGACCTACAACGAACATCTAGTCCAACTGCCTGACCACTTCAGAGCTGACCAAAAGTTAAAGCGTGTTGTTAAGGGCATTGTCCAAATGCCTCTCCGACACTGGCAGGCTTGGGGCATCGAGCACCTCTCCAGGAACCCTGTTCTAGGGTTTGACCACCCTCTCAGTAAAGAAATGCTTCCTCCTGTGCAGTCTGAGCCTCCCCTGGCACATCTTTGAACCATTCCCACCCGTCCTGTCACTGCATCCCAGGGAGAAGAGCTCAGCACCTCCCTCTCCATGTCCCCTCCTCAGGAAGCTGCAGGGAGCAGTGAGGTCGCCCCTTGGGCCTCCTTTTCCCATAACTAGACAAGCCCAGAGTCCTCAGCCACTCCTCGCAGGACATTCCCTCCAGCCCTTGCACCAGCTTTGTTGCCCTCCTCTGGACACGTTCAAGCACCTTCACCTCCTTCTTAAATTGTGGGGCCCAGAACTGCACTCAGCGCTGAATCCAGTGGGACAATCCCCTCTCCTGACCAGCTGGTTGGTCTGGGTTTGATGCACCCCAGGGTGTGGTTTGCCCTCGGGGCTGCCAGGGCACGCTGATGGCTCATACGGAGCCCGCTGCTGACCGGCACCTCCAGGTCCCTCTCTGCAGGGCTGCTCGCCAGGCATTCCTCTTCCAGTTTTTACTTGTGCACAGCGTTACTCCATCCTGCGTGAAGAATCTGACATTAGGACATGTTAAATTTCATCCCATTAATCACAGCCCAATGCTCCAATCCATGTAGATCCTTCTGCAAGGCCTCCTGTCCCTCAAGAGATTCAACAGCACCTCCCAGTTTCATATTAACAAACTCGCTAATGGTGCATTCAACTACTGCATCCAGACAATTGATAAATATTGAACAGAACTGGCCCTAGAACTGAGCCCTGAGGAACACCGCTGGTGACCGGTCGCTGGACAGATGTAGCCTCATTCACCTTTGAGCTCTGCTCTTCAGCCTGTTCTTCACCCAGAGCACCATGAACCTGCTCATCCCACAGTAGGACAACTTGTCCAGAAGGATGCTGTGAAGGACAGTGTCAAAAGCCTTACTAAAATCTAGAAAAACTACATCCACCACCTTTCCTTCATCCACTGGACAGATGACCTTATCACAGAAGGATATAAAATGAGTTAAACAGGACTTTCCTTTTGTGAACTCATGGTGACTGTGCCTGATGATTGCATTTTTCTTTAAATGCCTTTCAATAGTACCCGGTATAATAATCTTCTGCGTAATTTTTCCAGGAACTGAGGTTAGACTAACAGGTCTGTAGTTCCCTGGGTCTTCCCTTATGCCCTTTTTGTAGACTGGAATAACACTGACTATCTTCCAGTCAGCAGGGACCTCCCCAGACTCCCAAGACCTTTGGTAGAAGATCAAGAGGGGCCCTGCCAGAACATCTGCTAGCTCCTTCAGTATGCTGGGATGAATCCCATCAGGCCCAATGGACTTGTGAACGTTCAGCTGATACAGCTGATGCCTTACAATTTCAGTGTCCAAACAAATGGATGCAGACCAAGAAAATTATGTTCCTGCTCCAACCCCACTCCCCACAGCAGCTCATCTTTGTCCATTGCCCAGAAGCTACAAGCCATGCTTGGCATCTGAAACCTCCTCTCCATCTTCCCTGTGATCCCTGAGGGAAAGGCAGCAGCCCTCAGTGCACTCAGCCTCCCTGGGGATGACACACTGCGGACCACGATGCCCTGCGATGCCCTTGGGACATGGACATGGAAGAGGACGAGGCAGGAGTGGGGTGAGTGGTGCTGCTTCCATGGCTGTCTCAGCACCTGCAGGACCTGGGTCCACTACTAAGAAATAATAATGTCAGAATTTCAAGTAATATCCCTGCTTCTGTGCTTTGCCCAGCTTCTCCCTCTCCCACTGCTCATCGCAATAGTACTGCAACACTGAGCCCAGGCTAAGTTTGAGGAATAAACCTTGTTGTGCTGAGAGGTTCAGGCCCTGCCCGAGGCTCTATCAGCATAAGCCCAGCTCCTTGGCAGTGGTCAGACCCCAACAGAAAGTGGCCAAGAGGGGGCAAAGAAAACAGGTATGCTATAGCGGGAAGCCAAGGTCTTAGCACAGTTCTCCACTGCCATGTCCCCACTGCCCCCCGCAGACGTGCTGTCCTGAGATGGCCCCTCTGCTCCCCCAGCATGGCAGTGGCAGAGCCCAAAGACTCGGGAGCCAGCAGCGTCAGGGTTCAGCCTGCCACTGCTGCAGCAAGTCCATGCCTGCTCCACGTGCCCACAGAGCAAGGGCTGTCCGTGTCTGGGAGCACCCCGGGGCTGTGCTCCCCTCTATCTGTCCTGCTGGCACATGGTATGGTTCCCAGTGACCGAGAGGATGGGCAGCCATCCAGCCCCGTCACCCTGGCAGGACACCCCTTCTTGTTGGCTGTCAGAGAGGCTTGAAGTCCAAGATGTAAGGGAGTGCAGGGAAGCCAGGGAGATTTCCAGGGAAAGGAAACGTCTAAGATCATGTGGGGACAGCACTTGGCCACTTTATGCACAGAGATCCCATAACCACTTTTCTTTTTTTGCCATATATTGGCCTTTGCATTGCAGAGCAGAGGGTGCTGGCAGGAGCGCTCAGCTTTCCACCAGGGCCAGGGCTCGAGGAGAGAGGCTATTGCCGACCACTGGCGGCTGATCAGAAATTTATGGCAAATTCTGAAAATGCCGGGCTTGGGGCATCCCACCAGCAGGCTGAGAGCCACCAAGGCGCTTGGGCTGCCATGACAATGGCCTCCTGATGTCACAGGCCACCTCCTCACTCCTGACTCCCCACAACATGGCAGCCCTGCCCCCGGCCACCACTCGCCGAGCTGCTTGCACCTGCAGTGCCAGCAACCCGAGCTGGACAGGAGTGGAGAAGCCTCAGGCAGCGATTGCCAGGCTCTGGGTGCTGCGGTCCAACACCCAGCGAAGCTGCCAGATGCAGTCGAAGGGCAACTATGCGGTCGGCCAGACCAAAGAGGACGTCTGGGGACTCTGTGGTTGGTGACCCAAAACCACAGAGGATGGCACAGAGCCAGTGGAGGTCGACCCACTGGAAGAGCAAAGGAGGTCGATCCAATTCTAGCAGACCTAACCAGGTACTGCAATGCTGATCCCAAGCTACGCTCGAAGAAGGGAGCCCGCTGCGCTGAGAGGGTCTGCCCCCCACCAAGACTCTGTGGGCTTGGGCAGGAGGGCGGGAAGCCAGGGCCTCAGTGCAGCCGGCCTGCATGTGTCTCCCAGCCATCAATCAATCAATTAACCTCCAGCCGTCAATCTCCCTTGAAACATGGTGGAGCTTCAGGTGCTTCTCGAGCTGTTCCTCCCTGCCCTGCGCTGCCCTCCCATCCCCAGCTCTGGGCAGCATGTCTACCCTGCCCTCCCAGGCACGTAAGCAGCACAGCGGCACAGGGGGGAGGTCACGCTGTGGCGCCGAACACACACCCTGCGCTGGGAACCTCTCTTGCCGACAGAGTTTGCAGAAGAAAGGAGGATCAAAGCATTCCCGGGATCTCTCACCCTCAGATAAACCTGATGTAACCTTTGCCTTGTGAAAGTTTCTGGGCAGCACTGGGGGGGAACAGCTGGAACAAGAGGGGGCAACACTCTGTCGAGGCCTAGCACACAAGCCCAGGTCAGGGCCCCTAGCTTTAGACAGAGAACATTATTAAGCCTTGCTTTTGAAACTGCCTCTCTTCTTCTGAATACCAGCTCAGTCACTCGCAGCCAGGTTAGGATCATACAATCGTAGAATAGTTTGGGTTGGAAGGGACCCTTAAAGGTCATTTAGTCCAACTCCCCTGCAATAAGCGGAGACATCTTCAACTAGGTCATGTTGCTCAGAGCCCCATCCAACCTGACCTTGAATGTTTTCACGGATGGGGCATCTACCACCTTCGGAATTTCTCAGTGGAAAAGCCAGAAAATGCTACAGACAAAAGCCAAGGAAATATCAGTTCCAGACCAGCTTAGTCAATATGCAGCTTTGAAGATCCCGTCCTGACTGGAGAGTTAAGAAGTTTGAGTTAGAGCTTAGGACGGGCCTGCTTTGCAGCAAAGACCCTAAAAATTGAATAGTTTTTGTTAGGACAGTAAGTGACCAAACCACGAAACCTAAATGAAAAAAAAGACAAAACCATGGCTTTATATAGTAACAAAAGCCAAAGGTGTGATGTTTTTTTCTTTGAGGAGACAAGAAGAGTATTTTCGGTTGTTTTTTTTTGTATTTTTTTGGGGTTTTTTTGTGTTACTGCAGCACCATTTCAAATCATTTCACTTTATACCACTCCAAGAGGTATGTGTGGTAAACCACACTTTGTACCACACCAAGAGGTGGGGGCACCTTCCCTGGCCCCATAGAAGCCAGAGGAAATGGAGAAGGACTATATGTCTATGAACTTAGTTTCCCATGGCAGTGTTCTTACTTCAGAAACTACCGTCGTTTCAGCGTTCATAAATTCTTGTGATGTCAAACCAAGTACAATTACCAGCTGCTGGTATGACTAGGAGCAATAAGCAAGACAATTTTGGGGATGAGGATGTAACGGGAGGAGGTCTTTGGGCAGACAAGTAAAAATGCAAGAGAAACTAAAAGTGATTACAGAGCTATGGGACTGAGCCCCCTTGTTCAATAAGAATGTGTGCTAGTTGGCCTGGCACAATATATGGCTTCTTCTTTTCTGGTTCAGTAGAACTGGTTGACTTCCAACAACTCAATTATCTTCTGGAAGTGAGGAATGGAATGTGGTCCCTTGAGGTCAAGAAGAAGTCACAGGTAGAGAGGACAAACAGAAATAGGCAGAAATAGATGTGCCCTGAGATTGCACTGATCAGCTTCATTAGATACACATTTCAAAATTGCCCTGGAAGGGGTGGGTCATGTGAGGAAAGGGGAGGAACATTTTGGTTGGGGTTTTGTTAACATCATGGGGGAGATCAGGTGAGAGATAAGAGAGTAACAGCAGTAAGATCATGAGGTTACTGTGGAAAGAAATGCATACCAGTTTTTTTCCATGAGAAGGACTGGCGAGAGGAAGTCTATAAATGCTAGAAATGGCAGAGCTGCACTTAGGGAGCGGGTACAAAAAAGTTTATTGAGAGCAGGCAAGCATAAAGAACTGCAGATAAAATGAATAGCAGTGACGGATCCAGTTTTAATACGGTCAGGTAGCAGAAGGCATATTTATCCTTTGAGCAGTACAAAAGGAGGAGGACTCAGAGAAGGAGAACTCAGAGTCATTTGTCTTGGCAGGAAGCCCAGGTTACAGAGAGTGAAGGGCTAATGAAAGGTCTGAGTCGAGATGGAAGATGGAAGAGATAGAGTTGTCCTCCGAAGATGCTCTGTTTTTGAGCTACTTAGATCAAGAAACGGAGGCAAAATCTTTTCCTTACTTGGTCCAAGCACAGAAGCAGGAATATTTGAAAGGACATGAGGAGGTAAGGCTCCTTAGGGTGAGAATGACAGTCATATGAGCTGAGGGGAAGGGGGAGGAAAGAGCAGGAATCAAAGCAGGCGAGTGAAACAAATTTTGTATGGTAGGCTTTTAGTGCATTAAGGAAAGAACTTTCTTGTTTTATAACAGAGCACTTAATAGCTTAGGCTGGCATGGAGACATGATCAATTTACTGTATTTATCCTCTTTGCTGTGTCATTCTTCTTTTCTTGTTTTATATTTATGTAATATTTCTGAAGCCTGGAAGATTTTTGAAAACATTCATTTGTCAAAGATTCAACTCAAAAGGGCTTTTCTGAGGCTCTGCAGATGTTATGGTGTAGGGACAGGGAAGAATGCACTGTATTTACAATTCTATTCCTGTAACAGATAATCAATACATTGTGCTTTGCTGTGGTAAAAAAAAGGAAGGAATATGAGTGCCAAACTGTGATGATAAGCCCTTTGTGTCTTGAGTGCACTCATTTTCTAAGGATTAGGGGCCGTCCTTTATCAGCCAGTTCACTTCTGAAAGTCCACGATAGATTGCTGCTCGCCCGCCTGCTCCAAACAGCAGCAACCTCAACTTTACCAGCAAGGAAACCCCCAAACACAGCTGTCAGTAAGTCCTGCAGAAATACCGCTTTCTCAGGGCAGACTCTCATGGGCAAGTCTTACCTTTCTCTCTGGAGCAATAAAAACTGCAATAGAAACAGGACTTTGGAAGTAAGGTATTTACAAACAGCCATTTCCATTTCGTTAGTTCTTTGTTTTTCTGGGGTGGTTTTGGTTTTTGGGTG
>Ga0065711_1027017_pt1 | contig 55589 bp, 26 predicted proteins | sample Hoacrofraction12_FD_59098 | JGI IMG/M metagenome (GOLD analysis project Ga0065711, IMG submission 59098) | Hoatzin crop microbial communities from Cojedes, Venezuela - Epithelial fraction 12 v2 (version 2) | ecosystem: Host-associated > Birds > Digestive system > Esophagus > Crop | place... | reverse complement strand
CAGCCTGTCCAGGTCTCGCTGAATGGCAGCACAGCCTTCTGGTGTATCTACCACACCTCCCAGTTTGGTGTCATCAGCAAACTTGCTGAGGGTACATTCTAACTCTTCATCCAGGTCGTTGATGAAGAAGCTAAACAAGGCTGGGTCCAGTACTGACCCCTGAGGGACATCACTAGTTACCAGCAGTGCTAACAGAACCCACTGAAGGAACAGGATTGAATATATGGCTCTGGTATGTTTCCACATCAAATAAAAAAAAGAAAAAGCAGTGTTTCAATTCTGTGGCTTCTAAGTTTATGCCTAGACCACCGATCCAGAAAGTTGATGCTTTCCTCCTGGGAACACGTTTGTAAGGTGCAAATGAAGGTAATATTTGGTAGTGGTTTTGATTCTGATTTTTGAGATACAACAAGAGTGTGGAGAATTTTACGCTCCTCCTCCAGCCACTCATGACAGACAGAGGATAATATTTTTTTCAGGTCTTATTCTTGCATTGATTCTAGGTCTATAGTGTCACCAAAGAGCAAAACTACAATCTATATTCATATTACCCCTCACACACACTTTGGAACCTGCAGCTCCTACTTGTCAACATTAAAACCCTGACTTTCCGAATCACTTATACAAAACAGAAGTTAACACAGCTTTAGTAAAATCCATGTCTGATGACATTCTGATGACATGCTCGGACTTCAGTCAGAAGTGTAAAACTTGCAATAGTGTATTTCAAACAAGTTATCAAGAATATATGAGATATTTAAGTCAGAGTATGTAGAAGAACTGTAAGTAGAGAATTCTCAGAGGACACACATTTTAATCTGTTTAATATGCTATTCTTTATGCTTTTATGCTTTAGTTAAAGATTTGTGCTTTTTATCATTAAAATATATTAATGAATTAATCTTTAATGCACTACATACAGTATGTTAGTATAATGTTAAGGTTGGTGTCTTTAACCGAGAAAAAGTCAGAGGAGTTAGTTATAATGCTCATACAGCACCCTTAATTCAGGCAAGCTGAACACCTGTAGTTTTTTTAAATAGTAGACATGTTAAATTTAACACTGTAGTTTATAGGTGAGACACAAGTGATGAGATATAGTTGCTGTGGGCACCATAACTCTGAAATTCTTGAGTTCTGTTATCAATAAACCCATACAGAAGTACAATACCTTTTAAGCTAAAGCTTCCCAAAATTATTTAGACACGACAGGCCAAATTTTGAAAGCTGGTTGCAGTGAATTTACCACAAAACTTCCTGTTTACACATGCAAACACTGTGTACCAAGATGAGCTTTGAATGCATTGCTGTATCCCCACAATTTGAATGTGATCGGGAGGAGGTTTCCAGTTTGAGCTCTGCTTGCCCAGGGAAGTGAGCAACCTCTGAAAAACAGCACGCTACCTTTTTAGTAGCTCTTCCACCTTTTAAGCACTCTAGTTACAGAAAAGGAAAGCTGAGCTGTTCACATAGAGACTGGGGCAAAGCAGTCTCAGGGAGTGCCACATACCCACTGGCTGATTTGCGCACTGGAAGTTACCTGAATGTGCAAAACCAAAGGAAATGACATAAACACAACCCAAGTTCCATGACTGTATTATGGGTTTATGGGTAAACCCTGTATGTGCCAAAGAGAAAAGGATGGCTATGGCTAGGAAAAAACATCCAGATTTAGAGAACAGTCTAAAACATCAATCCAGATATGCTTTTAAATTTAGTTAACACACTGAGGCAGTGTTTGTACAAACTATCTTGACTGCCTAGACAAAGCTGCAGTAGAAGAATGCAATGGATATTTGATTAAAAAGCTACTTTATTTAAACAATTTGTCCAGTTTGCTTGCAGATATTTAAGACTGAGTGTTTTCCTTTTTGTTTTTTTTTTACTTTTTCTGTAAGGTTTCAGTACTTAAATGAATATTGGGGAAAGAAATTTGGGTCCAGTTCCCCTGTATCTTATTTCAGTTTCACAAGAGTCAGAAACCCTGATTTCATAAGTTGGAGTAGGAGAAAACAGTAAGACATCAAGTAACTGGCAGAGAGCAATTGCAGGGTAAAGGAATGTTTTAGAAGTAGTAGATTTTTTGCTTTGGCTATTGATGGTTGTAACACAGAGCACTGTCTGTGTATTACTTGTGTAGGACAAACAACCCTTAAAGCTCAGCATTCTTTCATTGTACCTATTATGCGGTTAAGAAAATACAGGCAGATAAAATAATGTCAACATTTTAATACTTCTGTGCCTATAGTCAAATACCTCAAGCAATACCTACTAAAAGCAGTGAACTGATTTTCAGAGTTCTTTCTTTGATGCCTAAAAGGAACAGCTGTAACAGCTCATAGAAGACAATGCAATTTACTGTCACAGTGAAGCGTTTCATATCACGGGAAAAAAGTAAAACATAAATCTCTCTCAAAACTAAAAATTGCGAAATATAAAATCGATCACATTATTTCCCGCATTCTGTTTCTATACATATGGTACTAAACATTCTGTAGTGTATTTCCTTCTGTTGATCTGGAAAAATGCTGGGAAAAGTGCCTATGTGAACACCCAGCTCATTTATTTTTTTCAGTCAGGAGGTGTGCAAAATTTTCCCCACAGGCTCTTCCTTTGTTTGAATGGCCACTATTCTGCCTTGCAAGGTCACATACTATACTGCATGCAAGTGCATATGCCTGGTATCCGCTGCCTTAGAGGATTCATGGCATTAAGATTGACATACCTGAGATAAAGCTGTTTCATGCTTTTAAGAAAATCATACTATCCAATTACCTTGGTAATTGGATAGTATGATTTTCCAGTATGAGAACATCAAGTAGGAACATGCATGATTTTTTTTACTCTCATGAAAAAGGGGGAAGAGCTAAACTCAGATCTAACAATGTACTTCATTGTTTTTATTAAAACAGAACTATTATTATTCATACTATTGAATTAGTAGACATCCTGGAGACACTTCATTCTGTAAATGATCTATAAGATCATGGACAATTCTTCCTTTACAAGCCTAAAAATCAAGAGTGCACTTTACTTATACAAAAAGTGCAGTGAAGCAGAACACCATTATTACTTGAAAATGCATAGAAAGTATTCAGCAAAGGCCTCTACGTCAGGCAACTTACTGAAACTTAAGACGTCAGCATACAGCTAGAAATAAAATGTTTGTTACAAGTATGAAAGCTGAGCATGACTACAGTTTCTTTCTTCTGATTAAATGGCAGATATAAGATTCTTTTGCAAAATAGACTACACAGATAATATACTGCCACCAGTCAACATCTTACCTAGATTCAGCTTCATTTAGTGTATGGATTACCTGTCCTGATCCTTAACTAAATTTATGTTGCTCTGGAAGTGTTCACACTTTGTCATTAGCCAGGCTAGACTGACTGGTCAATTCCTTTAATGCATTTTTTGATATAAAGGAATTGGATTTTTCTAATAGATAGTCTAGGTCCCTACATAAAGAAACTAAGCAAACAGGTATGCTGACCCCCAGTTTTCAAACATTCATTTCAAAACTCACACATAGTGGTACGTGAACTTAACCCAGCATGTAAGGACAACGGTAAAGAACACATTTTTTATTCAATTTCTAAACAATAAAATTAGAATATCTAATTTCCTTATTTTCTGCCCATAATTGTCATTAACTTACCTTCCTGGATGAAATAGCAAACAGACTGTCTCTATAGCAAATTAAGTTCATTATTGATCTCTAGTTTGATTTGGTTTATTGCAGCGGAAATCATTAAAGCTTCTCCCTGTGCTTTGCCAAAGCGATGTGGATGACTATAGAAATAAACACAAGGACTGGAAGGAGTGGCTAACCATTGCTCACAGCAGTAGACTTGTAACTTTAGCTTTCTATTAGTATGCAAATACTTAATGAAATGAAACCACACCACTGAAGAACAATGCTTAATGACTGCTCAGTGCAGATTTTCAAACCCATGCAATTTGGTTTTCTTAGCCGTTATTATGCCTCTTCTGTGTGCTGTTAAGGAAGTTTCAATTGCCATCTTCCACTTACTAAGCCTATTCCTAGCACTCATGAATATTGAATTAATCAGACCAATAAAGATGAGTAGCGTTTCATTCTATCAATGTGCATGTGTTAAGAATCATTGAAGTATGCAAAAAAAAAGAAGCCTTAGAAAGCTAAAAGAACAATATATGTTTAATAAGCCTCAAGAGTTTTTAAAAGGATAGGAAGGTTGCTTCTCTTTAGGACAAACTTAATATGCTTAGTATCTGCAGCAACACTTGTTTTAGACTCTATTATTTCAGCAATCAGGTTCTATTATAAATTCATCTCCACATTATTTTCACATGAAGAGCATTAACAGCCAGGACAAAGACCCCGTCTGACATAGAACATTAATTCCTTAATGATAAGTGCCCACACCTTGCATCAAAGCTGAACAAGCAGTGTGAAGAATTACAATCTTCGTTCACATAACAGTAGTTTGGAAAGTCTTCTAAAACAGTTTGAAACCTCACAGAGCAAGTCAATAGACAAAATTCTTCAAGCACCGCTCCAGTTTACAATTTTCATTCATCAAATGTGCCTTGACCACCAGCTTATCTATCTGATTCACGTCCTCTTTCATGAAGAGGAATGGGTGTCTCCTACACAAAATACCCACATCTTGATGCCAGATAAATTTTCTCCTCCTGTTTTACGCATAAAAATCTAATCAATCATGAAGAGGGCCACGCAGATACGATGATTCCAGCCAATGGCTTGCAAGTTTGCCACCCCCAAATACATTCTGCAGAAAGGAAGCCAAACAACAACTATTAGCTGAAGGAAACATAACTGAAGGTCACATAGGAGGACTCTCAGCCAGGACCTCAAACTAAAACTGCTTCAGTGATACTCATGGATGACATTCTCTCTGTAGCAGAGGGCAGACGTTCATTCTCATCTTTCTCAATACCCTTGAAGCTTTCAGTGCAGTTGGCCATAATGAAATACGGCTCCTTGCCCAAGTAAAGACGACTGCTGACATGAATACTAATCCTTAAAGGACACTTTCAATGACTAGCAATGGAGAAATGTTCTTTCACTTCTAGGTACCTTCTTTTGGGGTGAATCAATTCTCTCCCTAATCATTTCAGCACCTGCATACAGTGACTAGTTGGCATCAAATGCCAATACTGTTAAATGACATGCCATTTTACCTTTCCCTACACATGACCATAAGCCCACTACAAAGCAGCCATCAGGAAACTGTCTTGTGGATGGAGAACATGTAGCTGAATCCGAATCCTTGGAAAAAAACCGATGTGGTGGGGAGAACATTTTGAGAAACAGCCCTTATGCTGTTTCTGTTGGCTGACTGTGACTGGGCAATCTCTGGTGCTTTGCTAATGTTGCACTCTCACAGGCAGCAACTGTAAGTAACACAGTTAAGCTTCCATCTCCAGCTGGCTATTAGCTTCTGTCACATTTTAGTGCAAAGTGGCCAGACTTCACTGGAACTGCCACAATGCTTTCCTTCAGATTACGGCAACGAAATATGCTTGCGTAAGAAGCGTTAATTTTGGCTCTAAGGAAACTTTTCTGGTTTCAGAACATCATACTGTGTCTTCTCAGTGACTCCAAGCTGTCACCTCTGATCTATAGTAGTGTCTCACTGGATATCAAATCATGGTCATGGTCTTGACTCTCATCTGCTGGGAACTGAATTGCTAGAGACCAGGAAATCTCAAAGGTTTCCCAACAAACTGGTTAACAGGCTGGTGTTATGTCAGTAAAGCAAAATTAGACACAGATTTATTTGCATAAAAGACTCTTAGAGACAATTCAAAGACTGTCTCTGGAAGCTCTGGCCCATCAGAACTTTCACAGTGTTTTATCCATTTGCATGGCACATTGCTTAGCCTTTGGTGAGAGAAATACACATCTATCAGAAGTCGTTGCCCTCTACCCAAACAAGACAGTCCATTGCACAGGCTCAGGATAAGCAGATGAAGGGACAAACAGTATACAACAGATTCATGTTCTTATTGCTTAATTCACTAGTGACAAAAGCTCAGCTTAGCGACAAGCACAGTGCAAAAGCATTTGTCAGGCAGAAAAGAAACTGTGCCCAGCTGTCCCCACTCAAGACCTGTACTACAGTTTCAATTCTTGAAAGAAAAAAAATCCAATAACTGGATATAGGGGAAATATTCCTTATTACTTTGCACTGACTGAGGAAAACATATCACCCCCCAGTTTTTTTTCCCACCTACTTTGCCTGTCTCCACAAGAAAAGTTAGTGATTTCAAACTCTGATGCAAATTGAAATGATCCTCTTTGCTGGACTTGATTTGTCTTGAAGAATTCTTTTTTTTTTTTTACAGTGACTGCTAAAAATAATAAGACTAGAACACTCCAGATATTTAAGGCTATAGAAAGGAGTCAGATCCAGGACTGAGTCAAATCTTATCCATGTTTATATCAAAATAAACTGAAACAAATACCAAATGCCAGCTATTATGCACAGCCATAATTTTCATAAACATTTCTGACATAACCATATATGTAACATAGTGTCACTCGAGTATGTTGCTAAATCCTATATGTGGTATGCTGGCAACGCAAACTGGGGATCCAGCTGCCAGAATTATGTTCATTAATGGATGTGCTCTTAGAACATAAAGATGTTAACAGAATGAACCAACAGTAATTCTTCAAGTTAATCTCGAAAACATGAGATTTATGCCAGTATCTTCTATAGTGAGAAGTTGTAGAATGGTGATAAAACTAAAGGATAGAAAATTACTACCTAAGGAACATGGGCACATAAAATTGCAGCTTAATGTGAAGTACTGACATTGCTCTGAAACAGCTCTTCTAGTACTTAGGTGACGCCTTTACCGCATTACTCAGACATCAAAGGTCAGTTCAGGTTTTAATTAAATGAAAGAGAACACAGCAGTTGGTAAGGTGAAATATGTGGCAAGATCATTCTCACCAACTCAGCTGACAAAGTCTTTTTTTTTTTTCAGGCAAAATAAAGGACTGCAAAGATGAGGAGGATGGCTGTACTGAAATACTCTCCTACATATTTATCTTAATATAGCGGAGACATCTTAGGCAAGTTTTCAGGTAGGCTAAATAACCAAGATGTAGATTCAATGGAATTATTTGTTATGAACATATTTTTTGTAAATAAACTATTTTTTGCTTTATTTATATTTTTCAAGTGCTGACAAATTCTCTAACTTTATTCATTATTCATATTACCCATCACACAGCAACTTTAACACTGAAATGCATTAGCTTTCTGTGAATGATATTTTTTCAGTTTTAATATTCTTAGACACTAGTTTATTTTAAAATTCAAGAACATTTAAGAATTTTTAACTGTTTTCATGATTATTCCATTACCTGGAGGCTGGCCTAGAATACATTATAACATTTAACATTTTGTTTCACAATTGTTCCACTTGTTTCACTAGTGTTACTGAGATGTATGTTTCATATAAGCTCAGTAAAAAAAAAAAAATTGAAGCTTATACCTCATATACCTTGTAGTTCTGAATGGAAAATTGAAGGGCAAATTATATATGCTTCATTCATTTTCAGGTTATAAAGGAGTAAGAGAGGAAAAAGGTAGGTCTTCAGACATATGAAAAATGGAAGATCAATATTAATAGATATTAAAAGACAACTTCCATATATATACAAGCACATACTGAAGGATTAATTTGAATATGGTAGTTGCGACAGAAACACAAACACCACAAATGAGGAAAAAGTAGAGAATAACTGAAAATGCAGATAGACTTGCACAGATAAACCAGTATAACAGACCTAACATAAATTGCTGTGTCACAAGGATAAAAAGTTTTTAATTTAACATGCCACATTAACAAATCACGTACCAGCCACTGGTCCTTATTAGCACCTTGACCTAGGGCAATGCCCTCTATTTGGTCATCCATGGACACAGGCAACAGAAAGAGACTGGGATTGAGAAGCAGCTCCTAAGAAATCGTGGAAGTGACTTGTACTGAGACTGGAAAGCAAATTGATCTAGCGACAAGAGTTTCTTAACACTACACATTACACAATAATGCACATTACAGAGAACCTTCACACAGGAAACAGAGCACAGTACGAACCAGAGCCCTTTGCCACCAGAAAATGCTTATTACACCCAGAATCTTGGCTTTTATTTTTTTACAGTATTTCTGACAGTCTCTCACCAAGGGACAAGCGATGAAGAGGTTGGATAACTGCACCGTCATCCCCACCTACTGCATTCCACTACTCAGAAGTAAAATCTCCATCCTTAGTCCCAAGTATCAGACACAACTGACTTCAGTCTCATCAAATGAGGTCTAAAGAAAACATATGAATGATCCACATAAGAAGAAAAGAGGAATAATGCAAAAAATGTCATCCTTCATTTTTTTCTCTGTCTCTTAACGAGTGGACAAAGGACAATGGGAATAGTAATTATGGAGAATATTGAACAGCAAAACTATAATCAGAGACAAACTCTTCAGTGTATTTGATTAGCTTCAACCATGAATTCATAAAAAACAAGAGTGTCAAAAATATCTACGCATGTATTTAGACCCTATTGTTTGCAGAAAATGACTGCTGCTTACATTTCATCTTTGATAGTTTTGCTTAATTTTAATTTTTCCAGAGAAGAAGCTACCAGAGAAGTGGAGGCTGTCCAGTGTTTTATATATTATTCTCCTAAGGAGAGAAAACATTCTGAAGAAGAATTTTGAGAAAAAACGAAGCGTTCCTTCTCGCCTTCCTTCAAATTAGTTCAGTTGTAAACCTGGATCAAATAAAAGCACTTTCCTGAAGTAAGAAGCAGCTCAAAAGAAGGACCTTATCTTTCTACTATCCAGCTCCTCATTCTTGAAATAAGAAATAAAAAGAAAAATATAATTCCATTCCTAAAACGCAGGTGAGAGGAAAGGTTTGCTTGACAGTCTTTAGACTAGTCCGGGAGCTAATATCTCTTTCTGAAGACACACAGCGTTGAGCCAAGCCTCCCCTAGACCTTCGAGGATGGACACTGTACCTCAGCAGCCAGGCTGGAAGCAGAGCTTGCTGGGGTAAAGAAAGAATGTGCAACGCAGGAGGACTCTGCACTCAATCCAAATTCCAAATTATGAGAAATAACCCCATCTGTAACACGAACTACTGCCAGCTCCTTCCACATAAGTGGAAAATATCACACCAAGTGAGATAATTGTTTGTTATTTCCATGTCTTTACACTGCGAATTCATCCAGATACTTTTGTGATAAAAGCCCTTACAAGCAAAGATGAGGTCAATGTCACCTGAGATCTCTGATAGATCTATCAGGATAAACAAAATTATCCTGGGTTGGCTGAGTTGAAAAAAGTCACTCCTCCATTGTATTCAGAAACTATCACAAGAAGAGTCTGCGTGAATAAAATAGTTGGCTCTTTCAAGGATCAGAGAGTATGTCCGGGACCATAAACAACAGCTCAAATTACAAGTGAGAGTATGTCCTGGACCATAAACAACAGCTTAAATTACAAGTAGGTTGATAAATATTTAATGAGTAAAATAAAGCATCAAAGAAGCATCATAATAATGAAATTAACAGAGTTGTCCAGTATTGTCATGAATTTGCAGCTTTCATTTCATTTAGTGCATTTCTAATTATTCTAACATGGGACACCATACCTTTGGCACAATGATGAGAAAGTCACCAGGAAAACAGCAGATATACAGAATAGCTCTACAGCCCACTAACAAAGTAATATTCTTCTGCTGCTAATACATACTTATATTGCAAGACAGCCAAAAGGCCTCTATTAGATTCTGCGCCCCATTGTGCTGGGCACTGTGGAAACACAAAAGGGAACAAAGTCCAAGCCCCAAAGGGATTGTAGTGTAAAAAGACGAGTGATATAGTGAAGAGAAAGGCAATGAGATGCATTCCAAATTAAGACTGACTTTTTAATATCTATATCCATTTTGTCATCCTTTTAAGCTGCCAAGAAAGAAGAATAATCCTGACCTGCTTCCTTAAATCTATCCTATTCTGTTTGACTGTTATTTCCAATGTCAATCAAAGCCTGGTTAAGATTTTCCTTTTCTTTAAAAACAATTTCTAACCAGTTATATTTCCATGGCTTTTATAAATAAACATAAAATTAGAAAAAAATGAGTTGAAATGAAATGAAAAAAAATGAAGTGAAATGAAATGAAATGAAATGAAAACCAAAACAAAACTACCAGTGAGGATGGGAAACACACTGAGAATGTAGTTATTCTAAGTGATAATTTAGTTATTTTAATTCCTGCCCTTGACAATTTTTGGACATATTTTCATACAGACACTGATAATGTCCTCTAATTCCACTTCAAGAGTCTATTCCTGTCAGTTTAATATTATCTAAAAGTCCCTATGGAGGTGTTCATTTAAAGCTGATGCTGGCACAGTTTTTCGCTCTTTTCTAGCCATCTGGTCACATACTGAATTGTCAGCTATTTTATCCAAACCTGAGAGGAAGATTGAAGGAGTAAACAAAAATATCAATAACAGAAATTTCAGGGTTCAAAGTAACTGCAACAATCAAGCCTAAAGTTACTATTTCTTCTCACTCACAAAATTCAGACAAAGAAACTTAATACAAAAAAAAATATCTCAAAAGGTTGCAACCTAAGGCTATTTTGAAACCTCTGTCTCTCCCCAGTCCATACACATACCTGTAAACACACACTGAGCATTCATATTGCCCCCTATCCCCCTACCCCACTCTCCTAACAATTAATAAAACACAGATCCATTTCTTTACATTTAAAACTTAGAATCCCAGAGGCTGGCATTCAAAATTATTTTGCAAGCCATTCAATAAAACCTTTTAAGATCAATTTTTGAATGTGGATGCCTCAGTCCTACGCTTTCTCTGCGTACTGACTTAAACAACAGAATGTGGAAGCTGACTGTCTTATTAACGCACCCATACAAGAGCACTCGCTACAGTTTCTATACAAATAGCCAAGAGTCCCACTACATTAAAATGAAACCAAATTGTCTTAGCAAACCTCTTTTTTCCTCATGGTCTTCTCTCTTCTCTGCGCAACGTTGTTCCATCTTACACAAACACTTAGATGTGCCATAAGTGCTTTGTTTAAAGTGCATAAAAGCTATCCACAGCTCTCTTAAGAATGAAACAGTTTTAATATTTTCTGATCCATGTTCCTGCCACAAACATCCACTGGCAGTATGATAGCTCCAAGAGCAGACATCTGATTCTTGACATTTAAAGATACAATACTGGTGAAAAATAGTGACGCTGTATTAACTGCAAACAGCTTGTGAGGGAGTAGGTGATGTACTCCTAAAATGTATAATCAGAACAAGCAATAATTTCAACCTTTTGATTTTTTTTTTTGACTCAAAGCCATGAGAAAAAGGAATAGCCAGATAAACAAATCTGGACACATTACAATAACTATTTTATGAGAATTTATATTCTATAGCAAAAAGCAAAGTAGGTTGTTCTCCTGCTGGAGAAAGTATTAAGGTACCCCAAAGTTTCTCAAAAGGGTCTCAAAAGCTTTCATAATAAAATAAGCAGTAAATGAAGGCAAATCTTGAAATTACAGAAATCAAAGAATTTGTATCCTGGTAACATTCGGTTAATTGACATTGTAATGCTAACTGCAAGAACTACAACCTCAAATTCTCTATACCCCCACTGTGACTGCCTTATAAATTCAAAAAGTATACAGAAAGGTCTTATTTTTCCCACATGAAAAAATTAAGCCTGTTCCTACATGAATAGTTTCTTCCAAATATTGAATGCTGGAAAAAAAGCCACCAAAAAAAAACCAAAAAAAAAAAAAAAAGAAAAGAAAAGGAAAGAAAAAGCAGATTTATTTTTAATTTCAGCAGCATTACCCCTTGTTTGGTGCTCAGTGACCTCTCAGGCAAGTTGAAATATCAGAGCAAACCTCCATCCCCCACAAACACCTGAGACAAGGCAGAGCACAGTTAACAGCAATCAGTTCTCCACACTGTACCTGGAGGTACTGACACGACCGTTCCTGTTGACACGCCTCTGCCTTCACCACTGTCTGGTCCATGTTAACTGATGCTTTCTGGTAAACTTCACGGGCTCTGCTCACAGTTAATGTAGATGACCAAGAGCTTTTCTTCATTAAATGGGAGTCCAAATTCACAGGCAGGTTTGCACAGGTAGAGCATTTGACATCATTATTGCTTCTGGATGACTTCACAGTATGTTCGCTAATAGTGTTATAGGCTTCCATAAAGTATTGGGAAGAAGAACGATCAGGGCATCTTCCCATGGTCATGACCCCACTGGGACCATGATAAATGCAAACATCATTGTCCAAGTTGTCATCTGAACTCCACCATCCTGATGCATTGGATCTGGGCTTACCTTCTGATCGCCTTTCTTTACTCTTGCTGCGCTTCCCATACCTCATCGTCTGTGACTCCTCTGGGCTCGCTTTTCCCCCATTGACGCTCCCCTTGGATGGTCCCTCCAGTGAATGGGACTTAGTAAAGAGCTTTTGGACAGAATGAACCAGATGCCTGATCCTCCCTGGGCTGTCACTGCGGTGCTCCATGGCAGTCCGCTTGTACTGCAGAGTGTGGTAGCCATCCCGATTCAGAGGCAGCTGCCGCTCAAACTGGTCCAATAGGTTGGCAGGAATGCGGTTGGTCTTGTTGGCAGTTCCATGGGGCACCAGGGCACACTCGTCCTTGAGTTCATGGTGGGAACTGTAATGCCTCCGGGGAAACGTGCTGCTGGCAATCTGATCGTTGTAGGGCACCATGCACTCTGCCTGAAAAGAGTTCCTTTGAGTGTAGTAAGGGTGATCTGCAGGATGAGGGTCCACCGGGTTTAACAAATATGGCTTCCTGTCCGGATGGTGTGGCAGACTGTCACACGCAGGGTCACAGGCAACCCCATGATGATGACTACGGCTGCTAGATAATCCCTTCATTGTCGATGTAAAGAAGGTCCCAAAGTCATCTAACACGTATGGCTATGCAACGGGCAGATCTCAGAGAAAGGCCTAAGAGAATGAAAAACAATAGAAGCCATAAGATATCAAAGGTATGAGAAAAAAGAGCACGTGCACTTCTAGCATGTATTGTTCCTTATTGTAAAACTCATTGGAATAAATATTCTGATTCTTTTTATCACTTAATTTCCCCTATGTACAAACATAGTCATAAGGGATACCTAAATAATATACAAGAAAAGTGATCTTGTTCCACCAGCTGGAAAACAGAAGCAAGAAGATTTTTCTAGTATGAAATTCACTGTTGTTCAATAATCCACAGCAAGAGAAGTATCACCACCTATACTCCAAAACCTCAGTCCTGAAAACATTCACGGACATGAGGCCTGAATTGCTCATCTACGTGTTTTCAGGGCCAAGTAAAAAGTGGAGTGTAATTAATGGGAAACTTTTCTCTGTCTTCAAAGCACATCTGTTCATGATTCAAGTGTAATTTTACTTGATCTCAGTGTTGTCTGCCTAGACTGTAAGCATCTCAAGACAGTATCAAAACATTATTTCAGTAAGTTTTTTTCAAATTAAGTAGAAAACAAAATTACACTACACTAACTGTCAAAATGAAGCCAAACCAACTGTTTAACAGCCTATATATATTTAGGGTTGTTGTATTTACTGTTTACTCTCACCTATTCACAAAAAAAATTATCTTATTCTGGTAACGCATGGCTTCATTTAATTTTCCATAAACTTCAGAGTACTAAGCTGTGTTTAGATATCCCTACCTGCTCTTTCTACTGTTAGGGGAATTGGTATAGCAAAAACTTCCACGCTGCTGTAACAGTGTAAGGGATTTCAATGCTTAATACCTGATTGCAGTTATTTGGCCCTGAAGTGACTCACGATGTTACAGACTGCTGATTACAACAAGTTGAAAATGAAATTCTTCCTCACAAGTGATATATTAACCACTCTGAAGCAGATGTCCTCATTTCAGCTCTCACAACCAGCAAAAGTTTGGATGAAACTGCTACTGCAATCTCTGAGCTACTAATGTATGAATTACGGGGTTTCACATGTGGCAAAATATCTGATGAGCAGAAGACTCCTTAGAGGATGTCCTCTTATAGCGCACACAACCGAAATGGAGTCACTCAGCTACTTTATTTCTTTCCAGCATGGCTAATCACATCATACTTTTGGAAATGTCATTCTTGAGATCTTTCTTGAAGTATGGATAGACATGCATAGCAAAGAGTTTTCCACTATGTTCCTCCAGTGTTCTTGCAGATAAAGTTCATGTTTTAACAGGTTGTAGACATCGTGCCTACTGGCAAATTGGCAACAATGAAGTTTTCTAAAATAGCATTAACTTAATGTCAGTCTGCAAAAGCATGCTCTGTATTTCTTCAGAACATATTTTACATTTTCTTATGAATCTGTGCTGAGCTAAAGAGTTTTTTTTCAATATGCTTCAAAGCTAGTGGGGATGTCCTGCATTTCACTCCTCCTCAATGGATCCCTGCAATGCAGAAAATGTTCTTTCTCAGGAGATCCTGAATTCCAAAAACAGAGTTTTCAAGATACCACAAAAGGCACTTGAAATATTCCAAATGGATGAGTTCACTGGCTTACCTGAAGAGGAGAATGCCCAAAGGTACTTTGAAAAGCATAAAAATAATATATTCAGAGAGCTGGACTTGTCAGTTATACTGTAGTGACAATCCTTGGCACTTCTAAAGATTATTTTACTTCCCTACCTCCTTTAAAAATGTGATCTATTAGAATGTGTAATACAGAAAGATCCAAAGGGATGTAGTAGTATATCCATTACTTGGATCATTGAAAAGGTGTCCTGACCAAGAATATCTCATCAAGAAGAATACCTGTATCTAAAGGATATCATTATGGTATAAAAATCTTCCAATCTCTGGTATCTATGAATACCTTTCACATTTGAAGGCTTGTGAAAACAATGCCTCAGCCAGTTAATTTTTCTTTAAATCCATTTACAATCATGCAACTCTCCTCAAGATGATTGATAAATTATCTTAGGGCTAACAATAGACTAGTGCACTATATAAGATAAAAATAGTAAAACCTGGCCCCCAAAATATGAGAAAGACATGGAGAAGTACAGTAAAGTGGGACTTGCCCAGAACCAGTGATTTATTTCCATTTTTTCATTACCTGAATGGCTATGAATTTTGCATTTTTGTCTACTGTGGATAAATAGTATATGTAGACAAAGAACAGAAATGACAGATAATTTACAGAATACTGAAGTCATGACAGGCATGGGGGATGTCACGGAATGATTAAAAATATGTAGTCATAATATATTGATAGATGAGAATGTCTGGGATGAGGAAACACTTGATCTGATTTGTAGGATGGGACAGAACACTGTGGAACATCTTGAAGATAAAGATGAGCTTAAAAGATTTAAGTACAGTTTGAGCAATGAGTGCAGCAGTGTTACCAGCTGTGTTTTGGATGGACTGTTGGTATGGATGTTAAGGAGGATGTGCAATAAGTCTTAAAAAGTGAAAAAGCTTATGAAAAGTGACATTTGCCCGTATTGAGAGAACGGTACAAGCTCTCTATAAATTGTGGAGGAAGACTGGCTAAGCACTGCTGTATGAGCTTGGATGGCAAGTAGGATGGTGGAAATGTTTAGGAGAAAAGATAACATTCAGTTCTACACCCATTTTGAGTCTGAGCTGTCAATGAATCTTCCATAAGGAAGTACTGGAGAAAAAAGCAGAAAATAGGTAGGATGATCTGTCCAAGAGGAATCAGATGAACAGATACAGAGAATAACAGAGAAAATACATTTGTGAAAGCAAAAGATCATAGAGTTACAAAAAAAGGAGGGTAAAGTTTTGCAGCAACAGCAGCAGATCTAAAAGAGGGGGAAAAAAGAAGATGAGAAAGTGATAAAAAAACCAAGGCAAAACCAGAAGGGAGCAAGCAACCTGTGTAACAAAAAGGAGTGATATTAAAGGCTTCAAAACCTGGGAGAAATTAAAATTCAGAGTAAAAATTGTTCATTCCCAACTCTTAGACTGGGTATGTGTTATAAGAGTTTTTTTCTGCTGCAACAGCATTGAAAACATTTATTTTATCGTGTGTCAATTGTGATAAAAACCTAAGAGTATTAACTAGAATGTAGCTTCATTTTACCTTAACTATGCTACTGCTGCTACAGCATTTAGTGTAATGAATTAGAAAAAAAATAGAATGTACCATAGTGCACCTTCCAGGAAGGAAAGAATAAGTAGAATACGATCTGCATTGAAGAAAGGAGTGGTGATTTTCCTAAATATTTCACGGATCATTCTTCTGCACAGAAGAAAACCTAACACAATTCCTAAATCACTCTCACACCTCAATCCTGCTTTAATATGTTAAGATGTGAATATACATCTAGGAAAAAACCACCATGCAGTCTCTGATTCCATCAGTATTTTTCAACAAATATGCATAATTTTCTATAATTGTGTTGGATGAACATATCTATCAAATGTTTAGTGCAATTAACAGCTGGAGACAGGGCTATCTGATCATGCCATTAATAGCTGACAGGAAGCCAATTAAGATTTTTATTGTATTGTTATTTTTTGGCCAAAATAGGAACATTTAATTACTCATGAAATAAGGCAAGATAATTGATGAACATATTGTGTCTTAATGAACAGTGGAAACAGCAATTCTATGGACAGCAAACCAAACCTACTTAATGGCATAGGAATAAATAGGACGTTAAATAGATACAGCATTGTAAGGCTGAAGAATTATTATTACTTTCAACATTCATGTCACATTTGCTTTTGTTTTCTTGAGGATGCCCTAGTTAAGAAGGATATGAATATATACATCCTTGCTACTAGCACGGTGTCCTTAATGGACAAGTATTTGCTGGAATAACTTAGTGGCTAGAAAAATGCGTAATTAATTCTTATGTAATTAAAGTCAAAATGCATGCAAAATAACAAAACCTGACTGCATAAATTACCTATACTTTTGCAAATTTTAACTATATTAATTCATTCACAAAACATGTATTCAAGAAACACATTCTTTCCCTTAGATATATGCAAAAACTTCTCTCTTATAAAGGATATACTGATATGTCACACAGCCCATCCTATTTTATCTCACGAGACTGCAGAAATATGTTTCTGACATTTCTACAGGAAGCTGTGAAAAATAATCTGGTAACAAATGCTTTCACTACAACAATGCATACATAGGTATAGAGAAAGTAGATAACACAGGAGAATGTGGCAAGTAGTAGAAAACGGACCATTAATAACTCTGAATGACTAATACAGTAAAAATAGTGTATGGCCATTAGCGACTTACAAAACTTCATAACTGAAATATATTTTATAGGATCAGTGTGAAGAGTCAACATTCATAATTTTCTCTTTTTTCAGTTATCTGATTATGTTGTAGCAGTTCAAGATTCAGAGCAATGCAAACTGCCATATGCACAATATAATACACAATGTAAAATGTAAGGTCAGTAACTTCTAAGATAACTGACAGAATGGCAGTGATATCTATGTCAACGTGTGTAGCTTAACTACAAAAACGTGCAGGCAAGTTATATATGAGAAACAGATAAACATGCTCTTGCAATTTGTATTAGCAACATACAGAAAGAAGGCAATGCAACTATATTATGTGTAGTTACCAACAGAGACACCCTAACAGCCAGCCCTAGCCCTAATGCCAACAGAGACACCCTAATTAAGCATCATCAGGTCCACAGCACCTTAAGTCTACTGTCCTTGTGTGTTCAGAAACTAAGGAGTGAGAGAGATTGGATTTTTTTTTTTTTGGTGAACGTGGTTCTTCTAAGACAGCAGTCAGTGAGTTAGAGGATGCTTCTGAATCCTCAGTTTTGTGCCAGGTCCAGAAACTGAAGCACTGCTGGAAGGCAGTGTAAACACATAATGTCATGTACGTACAGCTCTGAGTCAGGAAAGCATTTAGTCATGGGTGCCAATTAAAACACATATCTGGACCTTATTGGTATTTCTACCTCAGATCACAGCACTCTTTTCAAAGAAATGCTGGGTTACTGTTTGAAGTAAGAGGACATAAATTCTGCTTTTTAGCAGTACTGTTTGTAGTTGTGCTCCCATTTTATGCTCTATGGTAAACAAACAGAGGTTCTCATTTCCATATTGAACCCCAAAGATTCTCAGCATTTTATTTATTTATTGTTTATTTTCTCACATGCTGTGAGATGTTCCCAGTGAAATTCCTTTCCCTGATTCTCAGACTTTTACAAACACATGGAAGACACATTCATGCTGAGAATCAAACTTCTACACGCTCCTCATGCAGCACAATGCTTTATACCAAAGGTCTTGATATTTTACAGTCATTCTGTGTAGCCTTTCTGTTACGTTACATAATGAAAATCTAGACATCAATAAAAGCATACATATTCTAAAATGCATCTATCCACATGTTTTATTGAAGGTGTTCAGAAGAAAATGAGGTCTCAAATTATCTTCCTAATCCATTTTGGCATGTAATATGAAAGATACTGTGCCTTGGGTAAAACTCTCAAAAGAACATCTGGCTTTTGCTTCCATGTCAGCAATCACACCAGGCAAGCGATACCTACAACATATTTTAATCTTGAACAACGGACAGGGAGTCATACAGAGAAATGTTTTGGCTAGTAACACAAACTCATTCCAAGTTCACAGGCAGATCAATAAGTGGCAGTAATTGGGGAAAAATGTAATTAAACTCTGGCTGATCTGTGAGGAGTCCCTTGTGACTGGTATGCATACAGAAAAAATGAGAGGCATCCCACCAACCATGTCATATAAAGGATGTTTTTTCTTTCTGTCTGCATCCAGCAATCTTTAGTTTGCATATACTTGTGGTGACAAGTTTCACATTTACTTCTGATGACTATTTTCATGCATGTGCTTCTGGAGAGCAACTGTGGTGGTCAGTACCAGCGTAGCATGTGCTTTGAAGGTTTGGATTTGGATTTCTTTTCTTCATCCCTGTGGCTAATAGCAAGTCGGTTCTTTACTAGGAGTGTCACTAAAACTGTAGTCTCTAAAGTAACCTAACACATAATCAATCTCTGAGTCATATCTAAATACATTACAAGGTCTGAAAGAATTCTAGCAGTAATATGTCAGCAAAATTTTGACACACAGAGTCTCTTTTTTTCGATCCTGTTAGGAGTGTGACTGGCAATAGGCAGGATTGCGTGCAAAAATCTTGGCTCTACAAATAGAAATACTAAACTGTAATCATCTGCTCTTCCACCCTCCTCATTTGCACACACAATTAACAGTCAACTTTTAAAAAATTCTGATCTGCATGAGTGAGTAATAATCTACTGTTTAATTAGGCTGCTCATGCCTTTTCTGCAGTGTGGGACACAGAGTCTCTGACTCGATAAGGTACAGCACATCGGTTGGAGAGCCTGTTGTGAATTCCACTGCAAATTCAGAACTGCAAATTAACATTTTCTTCTCCCAGAAAGAAAACAACCAGAAGCTTATGTCTATATAACATGCATGTAAGATAACACATTAAATGGAATCATTTGATAAATGTCACATAGGCAGTATTGAAGCATGCACCTCATATAAAATCTTAGAAGTTGCATTTTATCCTTCTCATTCTGTAGGATGATAAACTTTATGACCTTAATGGTTTATTTTACCAGTACTTACAATGGGTTTCCAGAAAGCTGTTTGGGCTGGGGGAACAGCGAAAGTGGATGAAAGGAAGATATTCCAAAATTTGGAATGAGGTTAACACATAATTACCTGCGTTGCTCTCTTCTAGGTACTCTACTGCCACACCTAACTTTGTGATTCTAGAGATCTTTTGCTTGCTTTCCTCACAGCGGATTTTGTAAAATGCAAGGATTACAGTCACTACTTTCTAGCAATTACAGATAATCAATGTGATTTAGATTGCTTATATTATCTCACGATTACAAAAGGAAGCAAGAGTGATGGACAGGCCACACGTTCCTACAGCACTGACATCTCATAATAATAGAGGGGCTATCATAGTGGCATAAATCATACAGCATTAAATGACTAATACACACATGAAAATCTCAGGTATGTATACAGATTCCTGCAAGCCAGTCAGTTATGAATGTCAAAGGCTTATTTTTCTAGTAGGAATGAGATGATGAGCAGATAAAACCCACATTCAATGTGTGCAATGTCCTTTCCCTGTGAAAGTCAAGTAATTTCATGCGAAGTAATGCGGTCACGAAGTGAAAATTGACATCCCTGTACTAAAAGCAGCACTTGATCCTCATTGCTAGGACACTAATGTGACCAAGCAAAAGAGCCACTACAGCGTCTAGTGACTATTTGACAGTGGTATAATAGAAGATGCTAACCCAAGTCAGACCTTGCACCAACATTACACAATCCTTGGCTGCATGGCTCACTAACTCATTTTTTAACCATTTTTTTAAGTGCTCTGCAATTCTGTAGCATGGCATTTTTGTGACAGGAATCACAGTTGTATTATTGCCTGAGCTACAGGTTTTCATGATCTCCAGAGCTTTTCCACACATATCTTGAAATGACAATATTCACTGTCAAGCCAGGCAACTGGCTTTTCTTAGTCCTGTGCACTACAGTCCTCTCAAGGCACACTACACCAGAGAATCTATACCCTTTATTGCAGTGACAGTGTGATTATATGATGTTGCTGGTCTTGACCAGCAATTCTCATCACTCAAATGGGCTCTAAGCTTTTTATTCCTTACTATCTAGAAGTTAAGATAAACATGTTAACTATTTATTTCTCCACAAAAAAAATCACTCAACTCATTTTAATGAAACATACTTTTATGAGACTCCTTCTACAGTTCCAGTCTTACTCACAGACCTTGACCTCATTTAGCAGAAATAGAGATTGATTTCCTTGAAAAATGTTCTTCCAAGTACACTGTGATCTTTTAATCCAAGAAAAAGTGAATGCTACAAAAACATAGAAGCATCAGAGTCTCTATGCTTGCAGATGGTCTCCCATCTTGGCTATCAATTGGTAGCTCTATTCGAACGGTGTCACCCCTGAAAATCTGTTGCCAGCCCCAGTAACTAGTGAAAATGGAGAAAGAAATTTACAAGTGTTTTAATGGAGAAACTTAATGGAAACCTTACAGGAGCTCTGTGAAGACCAAGGGTAAGAGCTGTGAAGATATTAGTTTTAACAGAATAACGCTATAGAGCTTATTCAGCTTCACAGCTGAACAGCCCATATACTACACCCAATAGCCCATCAGAAAGAAAAAAAACCTGCAAAGCCTCAGTGAAAATGTGCCATAATGCAACTACCAGTAAGAACTTCCTGGAAAATTCACTTCATAGTCACATTTGTGTTATGGAGCTTTGACTGTATCAACAAATGTCACCACTATGATTGCTCTGCCTGGTCACGGATATGTTACAGGTCCTGTGTGCCCAAGCTACGTTTCTTCACTGAGGGAGTAGGAAAAGACATGTTCCTTCCAGCTCAATCTAAAACTATAAAACAGCAAGCATAATCTTGGTTTGGCATTGTATATGAAACGTCTGATTAAAAGGCAGAGAATAACAGGACTGTTGTAACTGTTCCCTAAAACAAGGCTGTAACACTGAACTTCCTGAGTTTGAGTTTTTTTTAAAAAAAACAACTAAAACCTGAACCAAACCCTCATATATATACTATGGTATATAAATGCAGTTAAAGAACTTTAACCACATTATCTTTGATGGCTATAGTAACTGATCTATATTTGTTGTCACATAGTAGATGGAATGGAAATAGCTTCTGGTTTTATAGCAATGCTATGAAATTGAGTTAGATTTGGTGGAAGTCTTAACCCACTTGCTCCAATCAGCTTGTCTCCTTTCACCTCTCCTGGCATAAAAATAATAAGAAACAGAAAAATCTTCTTTTCAGAGGAAAACATTTACTAAAAAAAATTTCCGTGTAGCTCTAGTTATGAAGAAACTGAAATAGCAATCATTTTGAAAGTAGACCATTTTTCACAGAACTCTGTGAAAAATATTTGTGAGCTATGGCAAACTGGGAAGTCATAGCATTACAGAATGCTTCGGGTTGGAAAGGACCTTTAGAGGTCATCTAGCACAACGCCCCTGCAGTGAGCAGGGACATCTTCCACCAGACCAGATTGCTCAGAGCCCCATCCAACCCAGACTGGAATGTGTCCAGGGATGGGGCCTCCACTACCTCTCTGGGCACCCTGTGCCAGTGTTTCACCACCCTCATGGTAAAAAATTTCTTCCTTAAATCTAGTCTAAATCTACCCACCCTTAGTTTAAAGCCATTGCTTTTTCTCCTACTGCAACTAGCCCTGCTGAAAATATTTTCCCCATCTTTCCTATAGGCCCCCTTCAGGTTATAAGGTCTCCTCACAGCCTTCTCTTCTCCTGGCTGAACTGCCTCAACTCTCTCAGCCTTTATTCACAGGAGAGATGCTCCATTCCTCTGATCATTTTTGTGGCCCTCCTCTGGACCCGCTCCAACAGCTCCTTGTCTGTCTTCTGCTGGGGTCTCCAGAGCTGGATGCAGGACTCCAGGTGGGGTCTCACCAGAGCACAGGGGCAGAATCCCCTCCCTTGACCTGCTGGCCACGCTTCTCTTGATGTAGCTCAGGACACGGTTGGCCTTCTGGGCTGCAAGCGCACATTAGTGGCTAATGTCCAGCTTTTCATTCACCAGTACCCCCAAGTCCTTCTCAGCAGGGCTGCTCTCAAGCCCTTCATCCCCCAGCCTGTATTGATAGCGGGGGTTGCCCCGACCCAGATGCAGAAAAAATAATCTTAATTTATAAAGAATGCCTGAAAACATTACCGGTACTTTCAAAAAGCTACTTAAGTTTATCCAGGACCTCACAGAATACAACGTGACAGCAAAAGTAAGAGCAGAAGAGAAAGTCTGTGGGCAAAATGCTCTTCCCCAAGCAGGCACAGGGTAATGGCTGCATCCCTTCCAAGAGCATGTTCCCTCAAGTGGAGGACACATCTCAGCTTCTGCTTTGAGGCTTCATTCAATTATATACACTCTGTACAGAAGCTCATCACAAATCACTGTGCTGAGATACACAAAATAGTAAATGAACATCCTACTGTTGAAGGCTGCTTGACTTCATCAGCGCATTAGGCATTTGTACACTGCATGTTTCACTCCTGGGGGCTCAGAGGGAATACCAAAGCACCTGATTCTGTTATTTTGTACTAGCCATGACAGAACGGCACACACTGCTGACATTAAACACAATAATAAAGGACAGAGTTAAAACTTTTCTTTATTTATAGAGAGAGCCAAGAAGTCAAAATCAAGTAAAACATAGTAAAGAATATTTCCATTTCACTTGAACTTCCCTGTATTAAGGAGTATTCATTGAAACAGGAAAATCAAAGTGTGGGAGGGAGAGTGGAAGAGAAAGCACTAAATGAAAAAAAGGAAAAGGAAGTATGAGCTTAACTCTTTTTTTGTGTGTTACTATTTCTAGCAATGCCCAACTGATAGAACTTCGTTGATCTCAATGGTATTACTCCTGAGTGAAACCCGCATGAATATAATGAAAGTGAATGGAATTAACATAATCTCTGTTTTTAATACTTGCTAGTTTAAAGTAATAATAAAGAAGAAGTATTTTCTGTAATATTTAGCAGGTACAGTTTCAAAACCATTAATAATACACTGTAGAAGAGAATGGTATTAGTAAGCCATCATTTCATTGCGTAGTACTACCGTAAGTGAAATACACTTCAAGGAGCTCCTGAAGTTTATTTTATAGTCAATGGCAAATGATAAAATGTACATATACTGGAATATCATACACTTTAAGGTGAAATGATTTATATCTAGGTTCTAGTGCAAAGCATCTTGTCATGAGTATTTTTAAAAAATTATTATTAATTAAATTATTTTAAATTAAATCAAGCTCTAATATTCTGTAAAATTTGCTTGCAGAGTTAATACGTAAGTGTGCATTAAATATTTCCACAGCATTGAAAACACTTCAGGAAAATGGCTCTTTAAAAGAGAAACACCATAAGCAGACTACTCTATATATCAAACTGGTGATATATGCAGAACATCCTCCTAATTTAATTTCATTTCAGCATGAAAGAAGAGTGGATTCATACAATCTACTTTAATTTGTGTACTAAAAAGCCATACTCCCTTAAACCTGAATGAAAAACACGCAGCCTTTTCACTTTATTACATCTTAGCTATTGAATAGAAATCTGATCTTTCCTTTCATAACATGAGGTCCATTACATGTTAAATGGCAGCATTATTGTTCAAGCTCAGGAGAAGCTGTGGTCGCTACACTGTTTGTCCTCCTACGTAACATGAGGCTTATAAAAACCATCCATAAATGCTACTGCGGAGCTGCAATTTTTTGTTGACATAGAGTACACCTTGTAGAGAGATAGTCATTCCAATTTTAAAGATATGAAGTAACAGCATCTGCCACATTTCCAAGCAAATTGTTTTGGCAATTAGCCACTGATACATAGCTGCATCTAAATGCGTCTGGTATCCACTCCCAGCTAATAGCTCTGGAGTTTTTTGATTAGACCTTTTCAGAAGACCTTAACATGAACCATGTTCCCTCATGCTGCTGTAACACAGAACTACGCCTTCTCTGACATAAACTAAATTGACAGGGTTACTTCAATCACATTTCAAGGCAGATTTTCAGGCTTTTAGAAACTCCTGAAGCTGCCTCCCATCCAGCCTTTGGCTACTTCATAAAATACAATTCTTGTCAGATATGCTGCTATGATATGTTGTATGATATGTTGTATGATATGTTGCTATGATATGTTGTATGATATGTTCCAGATATGTTGTTATGCTCTATCAGTAAATACAGATTCATTCTTGTGAATTCCTTGGTTTACAGAGAACTTAACTGAAAACGTCCAGTAAACATGTCATAGCAGGTCTTGGGTCTTTTCCTGCTTTTCCCCATGAAAATCGTAGTTTGGACTGTAAACACAGTACAAAATACAACATACGAGATACTTATTCACAGATGTCTTCAATTCACACAACAGAATTTCTTCTTGTTTAGATTTGGAGTGTTAATTTAAGGCAACAATTTTCAAATACTTGAATTCATGCTCATACAGAAAGACAGATTCACATTACACCAATAATTAGAAAACACTTCTCTTGAGAACAGTCACATTAACCTGTATTTTCACAAATACAACTCAGAATCGTACCCCGTGTTCAAGTAAAATAATTTTACTTTCAGCCACTACTGTTTACCAGGGTTAAACCAGTACTACATGGAGAAAAGGAAACAAAACACATTATCCCCATAAAAGATTAGCTGATATAAAATTTCATGTTTACCGTCTTTCTTGGGAAGTTCGCAGTAAAGCCAGATCTAGTGATTATCGACTCTGACAGTCAGGCTAACTGCTGCTGAAACAGCAATGCATGTGAGCACTAGCAAAGAAATGGGAAACATCATTGTTAGAAAACTTGCACTACTGCAACTGTAATATTCAGTTTATTTTCAGAGTGTATTATTTAAGGCACTGCAGAGAAGATCCAAGGAAGGAATTTTGGATAACATGGGTGCTTGCTTTCAGAAATGTATGGTTTCTGTAGCCATACTTTCCAGTGGATAAATGAAGGACACTGGTTTCAGTAACTATCCATTTGAAATTGAGCTTGAAACTTATTCAAAAATAAATAAAAATATTTTTTACAAAGGTAAATAGATTACTTTTTTTAGCTTACAGGTGTCAGCTGCTTAAAATATACTAGTGAACTAATGGTATTCTTTTTATTCCAACTATAATGTTTATACATTGATATTCTGTACCTATTTAAAGAATGCCTAGCCAATGAGTATTTAGGGTACAATTTAGTTCTGCAAGGTGTTATAAAATCCCTCATTATTATTTCAATTAAAGAAGGTAAACCAGATGCAGAACACAAGAGAATAAAGACACAGGTTGAATCTTGTGTTATAAATGGGCAGAGTCCTGGGATCTGCAACACTCCACAGCCACAGAGAGTTTGGCCATTTGCATTTTGAATTCCTTTGTTTCTGTCCCAGAACAGCTATATGGAATAAGGTGGGCTCCAACAATATCGGGATATATATTTCTTTTATCCAGTCTCTTCCTTCTATTTTATTTCAAGTTTAAGAACAAATGTGGTTAAAGTGAGATGACAGGGAGGCCCATCATTTTATTTCACTGTCTTCCATAACAAGTTTTTGTAGAGCAGTGTGAAACAGAAGACAAAACAAAACACATATACTCCACCGACTCACTGAAAACACACCAAAGAAGTGCATGCAAGTCTATCCGGCAAACACTGTTATTCTTCACATGAGTGAATACGTAGAATGCTGAAAAGTGATGATCCTATTCTTTTTTTTTATGATAAGTATTTTATTGGCTGATTATAAAACTGTGTTCAGAAGAGCCTTGCATAGTCCTAAAAACTCATTCCTCTCTTCTCCTGAATGGAAGGAGACTGGCGGGTCAAGGACATATGTAGAGAAACTTCAGAATAAAACCCTGGAAACAGCATGAAGAGGTCTGTGATCTCTCTTACACGAAGTGAATAGGGAAAAAAATGCCAAGCCTGCTAAATCTCTTAACATTGGTTTAGCTTCGTAACACTGTGATGTAAAGGGAAGTTTTTATGGTCTTAATAGAGACGTTAAGCATGTGAGTTCAGACAATTACAGTGCATCTTTGAAGTCAATGGGAGAGATGGCTGACAACAATAAAAATGATCTGTTGAGCATTACTTGCCACGTTTTCTGTCATAATCAGGTTTATACAATCCCTCTATCTGTGCACTCATGTCCATCCTTCCACCCACCGCCCTATCTCCTGCCCTGCCGCCCTACTTCAAATTTAAACTGACAGGGACTAAAATACATGATTTGTACAACCTCTGAAAGTTTTGGTGAAAAGAAACAAATCCCACTTATTTCTTGATGGTGGGAAGAACCATAAAAGGAGCCTGAATCTACTTAGACATGAAAGAATCTGCTATCTTTGGACCTGGGCTCCAGTGCTAAAATGCACCAGGGACATAATCCAGAGACAAGACCTTTCCAGGATTCACGGTGTCGGAAATGGTGGCATTCGAAGATCAGAGATGCAGAGCAAAAGGCACAGAAGGCATCATGCATCCTCGAAGTTCTCCCTTCTTTTTCCTTTAGAAAACATTGGTTGTTTGGGAACCTGTGAAAGCCAAGGAGCCCATGGATCAATCCCTCCTCATGTTTCCTGCAATCAGCCCTTAAGATTTGCCTGACACCGGAACAGCTGTCAGGCTCAGATGTGGCCAGTTAATTTGTTTTCTTTGGTCCCGCAATTTGAATCCTCTGAGCTGACTGAGCATCTCCTATTGTACTGCACTCTTACAACAGATCTGGGAAGTTTCCTCCCTGTGCTCAGGTTGACTTGTCCTCTGTTAATTCTCACATCACTGGGAACCGTGCAAAATAACATTTTTCCTCTTTAGTTTTGCAGAGCTGTGTGACTATTTTGACTGAAAGTGCAACTACATCTGCCATTTTCTCATAAAAGTTTGAACTCAAATCTGACTGAGGCAGCCACAGTGTCTGTAAAGATGATTACACTTCTACAGGTCTCACAGAAAAATGGGAACTTACACCAGGTCTGAACATTTACAAGTTCACTTCTCATAACTTTTTATTCCTGTGTCTGAATACTTCAGTTAAAGAAAACAGTCTGACTGCAGCTGCCAAAAAAATGATACAGAAAAAGACTAAAGATACACATAAAGTAAGAAAAACACTATCACCATTCAATTAACTGTGCAGTCAGTTGACACACCCAAAGCTACAGAAAGTCACATTACCCAGTCAAGGCAGCCATGCTTTACTCACACAGCTACTTGCTTTATGTTATGACAATCAACATATTAGTGTCAGCACCTTTAATATTTTTATCTTCTAGACTTTTGAAAGGCTTAAGATCTATTAATATCCAAGTAAAAGACCATCCCATTTTTTACACAACGTCCAAGCAGGTAAAAAATTCTTTGAGAAAAAAAATTAATTTCCCAGGTATTTTAACACTATTTGAGAGTCTGGATTGGGAAAGGTAATGAAAATGAAGTGTATAAGAATTAATTTTTTTCAACATAATGATGGCGACATACAAGGATTCCACTACCTACTAGTCGAAAAGATGAAGCAGTCAATTTAATATTAATTTGTTCTGCTGCTTTACATCTAAGTTGGACACATGCGGCATTCTTGTGAAAGTAACTAGACAGAATGAAAAATACAGAATTTGAGTTTAATGTGACAATTGAAAAAAACATTATTTCTGTCTCCTTTTCTTGACGGTTCCTTTTTGTCATAGACAAAAGCTCAAGAAACTCAAGTGTGGTGTAGTGGGATGTTTTATGGATTTAAATTCAGCAGTGAAGATTTTTTAATGAATGCTCTGAGTCCAAAATAGTACTAATAGAGAACTTCTATTAACCTGAAAAAAGCTTAATTATTATAGCAAGTCTGGTTGTCCCGCAGTCAGGCAGGTAACAAAACAAAGCAGTCCTTTATACCTTCAATGCCAGCTCACTCATAAGAAGCTAAAAAAATCCATGGCACCGGGAAAAACAAACTGTCAAAATTTATTAATCCTTGTTCCACACATTTTAAATCTCAGCCTAAATGAGAAGTTCTGCAGGTTGAAATATTCTTTAGCTGGGATCAGACTCAAGTGATGGTGTCCTGGGCGATGCCTGTGTTTCACAGCACAACCCGGGTCCTCCTCCTCGAGGCTATGCCATCCGTTTATCAAGGGGACAGGTTTGCTGCGGTACCCTGCTCTGGTTAGTCAGGTGGGGCTGCACACACTCTCAACAGGCAACCTGTGGGAGTCTTAGACTAGATAATCACAGGTTTCTGCCTACTCCTTCTCACCAGGCCAATAAACATCTGTTGTTACCAGGCTTTGTGATCACCATTCTTCCATGGCCTGAAGTCCTCGGCAATTGTTCATGTTGTTTTTCCTCAACACTGGTTGCGGTGAGAAAACAGGATGAGGGCAAGAATGCAAAGCAGTTTTCTTAAAAATGCACTGAATAACAAAGGTATTTTTCTTTCCCTAAGCTGCCAATTTTCATGCCATTGGTCATGAATAGTGTGGCTAAACCCTAGATGTCACGGATGAAAATTACCTGGAAAGTGACAACATGGCAGGAACATTCAGAGATGAACTTAACCTAAGGCCCCTGTTTTAAAGCTCTTCTAATGATCAAGTAGATGCCCTTTGTGAAGCCAGACTATTTGGCAAATGAGTTTCTAACTGTCAGTAACTGAATATTTTTTGTTAAACACTTCATGATATGACTTCTTCTCAAGCTAGTTGCAGTCCTAAATGAACTCCACAGGCAATATTTTTTTCTGTTACGACATAAGGGATATTACTCTTCTCTTTGCTTCCACAGATAGCTTCAGCACACAGCTAACTTCCCCTTGCTTTAAGGGGATATGCCCTCAGAAGTACACGCTCGGGGACACATAAGCAGCATTATGGTTCTAAACAGTAATGTTCGTTGAAAGGGAACACATAATGTAGTATGATAAGAAACATCAAGAGGAGTGAGAGGAACATGAAATGTTCCATGGCTAAGAGAGCTTGGCTGTCTTAGAGGCAGAGGAGATAATAATAAGCAAAGAAATTGGCTGGCAGTATTAAACTACCAGCCAGAGAACACCTTTTCTGTTTCACCTCCTGGTCAGTTACACCTCGTGGTACATATTTCGTAACTTCTTAGAGTTTGGGGTAAGCAACGGCATTCTCTGTGAGGCATGAAGAAACAGAATGTACACAGCTTCCCAGAACATCATATGATACCCAAGAGATGAAGTGAAGCAGGAATGTCTCAGTGACGCCCACAGGAACAGTCCCCACCACCAAATTGTCAGCATGCCTCTGCAATGCCAGACCACAGCGAGCATATGGATAGTTTAGGCTTCCTGCCATTAGACTAGATTAGCGAAGCACATGGTTCATGTGCGTCTAGTCTAGCTTTGCGTCAGTGGAAAAAATATTTCCACTACAAGTAGCCTCCCGGACATAGGGAAGAAGGGCTAATTCTTGGGAGCTTCCACGGAAAAGCCTACTGCTGCCTTCCACATCTATCAGGTTCTGTGGTACCTCCCCGGAAAAACCCTTCATGTGACCTGTGATTACACCTCTGACACCATGAACTAAGGTGTGAAACAGAATACCCTTCCCTTCTGTCGCACGATCATGAGTGACAGTTCTGCAAAATCCCTCCAAGAGATGAGACTACCAGGGATTTTCATTCTGTTGCAACTCACGCAGGCTGTATGACAGCAATTGGTGCAAAGCCTGCCCTCCAAGACCTCCCCAGGCGAGAGTGCTTTAGTGGAAGATATACACTGCCCAGATCTGTTTGTGAAAAAATGTTCTGTGTCATTTGGAAAACTTCAAGTCTGGTGGAAATGGATATTTCAAGATTCATTTTCTTTAGAAAAACATTAAGCCCAAGCCATCAAAAAACCAGAGGGTGAACAGCATGACATGTGACCTAACTTTGGTCTCTCTAGAAACAGATTCCGGTACGGTCTGCAGTGCCATCGTCTATGTTGCAAAATGACCGAGCCATTTAGTACATTTTCATATATTTTCCTTACAGAAGATTATTCCAGCAGAAATTTAGTGTTCTAATTTGTAGTATATTGACAAAACTAAGAAAACCAGAATATACTATCCTAGACTGCAGTTGACTAAGTAGCTAACTTTTATCAGCCCTGAATGAACTACAGCTATGATTATATAAAATGTTCCTCCTTTTCAAGCTGATCTGGTTATTTATATCCCAGTACATAACCCATATTACAACTCTCAGATCTAGGAAGTTTTTCAGCTAATATGCTATGGATATAACCGTGGCAATTATGTACCTGCATATTTGTTCCACTTCAAACAAGAAGCAGAATATAAAATGGGACAAAAGTTAAATAGTCACTTAAATACTGGTAACATATACATCCATCATTCTGCAAATACACATGATTAATTATACTAACTTGAATAATCTAATGCAAATTAACCCATTTGCAAATAAAATTCATAATATTAAATATTTGTGAAATAGAGGACAAAATGTTCATGTCAAACTCACAGCTGAATACAGTGCTTAAAATATTCTTCTAGTGTTTACCTTCCATTTTTTGGCATAACAATTGAATTCTCTCCTGCACCGGCAGCATACAGGACCAATTTGATCAAGAACACTTTAAATATTAACAATGAGCCAGAGGAGTGTCAGAGGAAAGAATCTTGTTAGTTGCAATGTAAATACAAACATATGAAATGTTTATTTCTGGCAAGCTAGTACTGTGGTCTATCTTCTAGGCCAAAAACATCATTACCCAACATACTGTAATTAGACGTCTTTTCACTTAATATAGAAAATTTATTTTTAAAGCCAATTAGTCTTCATGTCAGGTATCAATGTATTTTTCTTAATACTTTAATGTTCTGTAAGTGAAAAAAACAATTATCTGTGTAAGATTTCAGTTAAGGAGTGCTTCTAAGTATTTCTCCTCTCTTGTAAACTTTAAGCATACAACTTCAGGCAAGAACAGAAAGAGAAACTACACATCACTACATAGCCTTTCTCTTCAGCAAAAAACCACCACGTACAGCACTCTGCAAGACTGATCACATTTTTTGCTAAAATTATCATTCAGTAATGACAACTATTAGTAACTTTATGTAATACAAATTATTTGAAGTAAAATATCTTTAAAAAATAATCTGGAAACATTTTCTTTGTTATGTACAAATCAGAAAATAAATGTTAGGATTTAAAATACTAATGATAGGAAGGTAACTGTTCTGGTGAGTCTTTGCATCCCTCTTGTTTGTTCCTACATATGCAAGTTAGTCACTGCTTGCACAAGGAAATATTGGAAAGATCACTGCAGACTAGGTACACAAAAATAGGTGTGTTTAAATAGGTCATATCAAGACACTGTTGGCAGAGACTGAGCAACCACTTTTAAAAATTCTGACTTTGTACACACATATTTTCCTAACAGTTCTTAGCTATGCTAAGCATTGTCTTCTCGTGCGTAGTTTTATCATTTAGAACAATGGTACTTCCAAATAACTCCACTGCTGAAACCAGGTGTTGGAATGAACATGAACTATACTGCCAACTTCTTTAAGGTTCATTTACAGTAATCTTCAGGTGTATTGGATGAAGTCGTCAGCCTACAAAAGAACATGACACTGATGCCACTGTGAATTTCATGAGGGTCTGAGGTGATATCACCATGCATGACAAATTGCAAAACACTGGAAATTTTACAGATATTGCAATTTCTAAGAACTATGAGAATACTCTTGAACATCTAACATCTTAACAAGTATCAGTATAAGAATGTACACACATACTGTATTCCCATGAGGCAGAGATATTTGTGGTTTATGCATTACTTTCTCTTGAAAAAATCTGTTTGCCATATTCATGACAAGACAAACACATTCACATGTGTTCTTACTCATCCTCTTCATGAATATTCATTTACCCATCTGATTTGGAAGTACTGGTCTTCTAAGTATTAGATAATGCTTCAGAAAATTCTGCATTCTGAAATGGAAATAGTCTTTTTCCCCTGGACAGTTGTCAGTGACCAGAATAAAGGTGAAACTTGCAAGTTCATCCTTAATTCAAGACCACCATAACCTACACATAAAAAGAATGAAATGAAACATGGGTTCAGCATTCGCTTATTGCTATTCATTATTCATTAAAGTACGTTATTCTGTTTTGTGGAGGCTTTTATTTTTACTAAGGACTTATTGCTCAACTCATTTCTGTCTTGAATCCAAAATTATCTATAGAATACCAGATTCCTTCATGGGCTTAAGAGATATCAAAGGGACTCCTAGGTATTTACAGACAGGATGCAGACTAAAAATGATGATTCACAGTTTCTCACACACTGTTCATCGCATTCCTCGCTGCCCATCTGTCCTCCTCCTAACCTTGACGTAGCAACATTCAAAGAGCAGTGGAGCAATGCAATCACTAGGAACTCCATATGGCCTCCTGTGAATCAAATCTTGACACAGGGGACCGTCCCCATTAGTAGGAGGCTAACAGGAATTGACAGCTAGTATTTTGCAAGGAACAGCACGAAAAAAGCACCAGCTCTTAAAGGATACATATTGTTGGATTATGACTACTTGTTCAGTGAAATGTGCCATTGCCTGTAATTTACTACTGCATTTCAATAGCGGGAATGTGCAATAAGAATGAATTTGCAATATAATAAGTCAGATGTAAAAGAAGAAAGGAAAAAAGAATTGCTTTTCACCCTTTACCACTTCTGGAGATTGCATTTAATGTGGTTTTGGGAAGGAATTCATTGGAAAAATTCTTTGTCTATGTAAAAGCAAAAGCGAAAAGAAGCATATCCTTCCTACCAAGTGAGGCAACAAAACATTTTTACTGCAGAACACTTATATCACTAATATATTTGAATCATTGTTATGTGATTAGGCTAAAAACAAATCTATTCACCATCATACGGTACTGGAGAAAACTATGTTTGCATGTAAACTGCTGCAACACCCACACTGACTAACGTTTTTATCCCACAGAAAAATGCCAGACTTCCATAAGCATATTTATAATGCCTATAACCAGGTTAGTGTTTTACAAAAAAAACCCAAGGGCCAAGTCAATACAAATATTCAGCTTACAAACTTCTGGGGGATTTTTTTCAGTGTTTCAGTGAATTCCATGGATTAAAATTGAAGGGGCCAGCAGACCCAAGCCCTCTGCTTTACCATCTCATGCTGCAGCTTCAGATTCTCCTCATTTTGGCCAAATTCATATCAAGTCCAGAGAACAACTCTTGCAAGCCCATGCTGCCCTTCAGATTTTATACTCAAATTGGCAACACTCATGTCTGGTCTTCGGATAAATCAGGCTTCCCTTTTTACTTTCTCCTAAAAGTATAGGCACCAACAAGCTCCCATCCCAAGAAGAGGGTAATTTATTTTTTTTAAAACCCTAAGCACTCCCACATAAATCAGAATTCAAATGCAGCAAAGCAGATGAGGGCAGGATTCACAGCTACCACAGAACGACCTATGGGTTGCCATCAGCACCAGTAGTGCCACAGGAAAAAATCTTCAGACATTATCAGTTGCAACTGAGGAACAAGTAAAAAGGAAGAACTGAACTGTGACAGATGATAACAGCAAGTTGCTGAATTTTTCAGTTACTTGCAGACTGCTTGTGGGAAGAGCTCGAGGCAATGTGCTCTCAGCTGCGCCTCATTTGCACAGCGGTGACATTCATGAAGCACTCATATATACAGAGGTAAAGACACACATTCAAGTTCAGACTTCACATGATGTCATTTTTGTCAGATCCCACAGCTATATATAGGTACTTAATATGAGGGAAACTACATGATATTTAATATGGTATGAGCCAAATATGCAAATATTTCTATAAACACGCATCCAAATCTCCAGATAAACTGGCAAATCATTATTTTTGTTTTTTTTTTCTAAAGCTCTATCAGACTGTTTCAAGTTCTTTATTGTGATACTATACATTAATAACTTTTTTTCTGGTATTGCAAAGAGGATCATCAGATTACACAGTCAAATTCCAGTTCCACACTGTCAACTTCAGCACATAGCAGGTTCCCACAGCATTCAAAATCTTGCCAGAGCTTCCACTTTCCCTTCAATCCTTGTCTACACTCAAACATGCCTTTATAAACTAAAAGAATTTAGAGATATCGTGGCTTAAATGCAGCATTTTTCACAAAGGTGAAACCAATATGGCAGTGTGGAAGAAACATTTTTCTGCAACAAGTACTTGTTGCTCTTGGAAGAGAGGTAAATGTAAGTCTTCTGAAGTATATTTAAAAATTATAAGTTCAGGAAAACTTTCAGATTTAAGCTCCATTTTTGTGAAAGGCACCTGTAAGCAGAGGGCTTCTTTTTCACCTCCCATCCATCCACTTATTGCCCTAGCTCTAGCAGTATCTGACCAGGCAAGCACTGAGCTGACAGAACCACTGAACTTGAGGAAATTAGACATGGGTACAACCTGCCATGGCTTGCACAGAGCTAAGGAACTTACTGACTTGATTGAGTATACCAGCATGCCAAACAGGTGCTTCCAAACCTCTATATGCATCATGATGATATTTTTCATATATGAGACTAGTGGCACCACTTATTAAAAAGACTGCCAAATACCTGATTTGGCAGTTCTTTACAGTTGCTTATAACGTTAACACACATCTGTGCATACAGACTGATATTTTCCATTATTGGGAGATATTCCTCATTCTGAATATTCTTTGAAAATGTCAACCAAAAGAATCCCACTATTTCTGCAAACAAAGCTAGTGAAAATATGTTATTTTGCTTACTTAAAAAAAAGTGGTGACGTTAGGAAATTATGTAAGTCAGCTCCTTTGTACTTTACAACAAGGATATAAAATTTGCAAGACACTTATCTATTCTTGTCAGTATTTGCTCTGACTGAAGACTGAAAAAAACACGGTGAAACTTAGGTTTTAACAACTACTTTTCCACAGTTCCTCAGCCCCAGGGGTTACTTTTGAAGATGACATGCAAATGTTTTGAACACAAAGAGCTATGCAATTCTAGCTCTGAAAAGTTATGTCTTGAACATATGGATGTGCTGTACACATGGTAGAACTTTCTCACATACACAACTTGTCTGATGTTATAGTATTTCAGAAATGGGCTATGTATACACATAAAAATACACCTCAGGTAGATTATGCTCTAGCACTAGGAGAAACAATTATTTGACTACCAGTTTTTTAAAAAGATGCCATATAAAAAATTTCAGAAAAGATGCATGATCCCTATTTTTACATAGTCAAAGTGAGTAGTATATTACCGTGTAACAGCTTCTGGGAAGTATCTGGAAGCCAGTCAGCCCTGATAATTCTGTAAATATTTCCATTAGTCCATGAAGTATTAGTAATGTAAGTATAATATGAAATGCCTATAACAGAAGTGATGGAAAGGCACTGAACAAGTACGCTACCTACAACACAGTGGAGAGATCTCCTCTCACTTCCCACCCTCAAATGGACAGGACACTCATCAATTACTGTCACAGGCAAAACAGACCCAACTTGAGGAAATTAATTTAATTTATTGCCAATCAAAAATAGAGTAGGACAATGAGGAATAAAAAAAAACCCTAAAAACACCTCCCCACCTGCCTTCTTCCAAGGCTCAACTTCACTCCTTCAGTCCCAACTCTTCTACTTGCCCAACAGAAGCTCAGGGGGAAGAGGAATGGGAGTTGTGGTCAGTTTGTAACAGTTTACTTTGCCGCTCCTACCTTCTCACACTCTTCCCCTGCTTCAGCATGGGTCCTTCTCATGGGCTGCAGTTCTGCAAGAACTGCTCCAGCATGGGTCCTTTCCATGGGGTACAGTCCTTCAGGAACAGACTACTCCAGAAAACCTCTTCCTGCGTGGGCTTCTCTCCACAGGCTACGGCTCCTTCCAGGAGCCTGCTCCAGTGTGGGCTCTTCATGGGCTGCAGCTTTCCTCAGGGCATGTCCACCTGTTGTGGTATTGTGACCTCCACAGGCTGCAGGTGGATATCTGCTCCATCGTGGTCCTCCATGGGTGGCAGACAGCAAGCTGCATCACCATGGTCTTTCACCATGAGCTGCAGAGGAATTTCTGCTCTGGTGTCTGGAGCAACTCCTCCACCTCCTTCACTGACCTTGGTGTCTGCAGGGCTGTTTCTCTCACATTTTTCTCACTTGTTACTACAGAAATGCTAACTTTATTTTTGAGGCGAATGGGGAGGGAAAGGGGAGTGTGCTTGTGCTTGATTTTCTTCTTTCTTAGGCTATGTACTCTCAGCCATGGTGCACTCAAGAGGTGTTTCTAGAGGGCAATACAATCCATCGTCTTCTTAGATAGCTTTGATCACTGACAGAAAGTGCACACACAAGATCTTACCCTTGTTTCTCTCTAGCTTGCCCTCTGTTTATGTAGTTCATTAATTTAACCCATGTTTCCCAGAACACAGCTTTCAGCCTCACAAATATGCAGATACTCCCATATTTGCCATTTTTTGAGAAGACGGCTAAATGAAATAATTAAGCAAAACCCTGCTGTGACACCACCTAACTAATCTTTCATGCTGTGTATCGAGAATCCTTCTCCCCAGTTTCTCGGTGTCTAGCACACCAATCCTTGCAGCCAGATTCTCTGATTCATTGTGCAGATTCAATTGAGTTTGAGTTCGATTTCAGTTGTACTGGCAACTGTACCTAAACTGTGGAGTAATTCAGGCTATGCTGGAAGAAGAACTTTATTGTATTCAACCTCTGTAACATCCTGTGAAGGAGGGTTTATATAGTACCTGTAGGTTTTCTAATTATATATCATAAGAACCTGAAATTATCTAATAGCAGGACTTCAGTCTGCCCCTCCCCTTCTTTGCAGTAAGACTGTGTTTTTTTAACAAAAGCCTGTCCTCTGCTACAGCGAAGATGGCTGTCCTGTGACAAAAAGTGCTGCGCAGTGATCTCTTCCTTCATTTATATAACTGAATAGATTGTAAAGCTGATCAGTTCGCTAAAAGGGGAATTGAACTCCCATTGCAATTGTTCTCTTTTTAATTCTGGCTTGTTTCTCAGCATTTCCCACATAATAACACCCCACACTCTTTTAGAAATGTAGTTGTTCTCATTTCTTAGCCACTCCACTGAGGCACTGAGTTGAGAGATTGTTCTAATTACTAGTGGTTAAAATGTCCAAGTGGACTTGGATATACGCAATACATTTACACACTTCTTTATTCCAACTCATCCTAATAATGCTTAGATGCTTTAAGTTTTCATTTCTTGCACATATTTAATTGATGACATTTTCTTTCCTTAACACTCACAAAAACGATGTAAGCATGAATATTTCTAGAAAGCATGTACTTAGAATGAGCATATGGGAATATGCATTGAAATTGGTGTATTTTATTTAGCGTTTGAGGGACAGAAGCACCTGAAACCTCAGCTTATTTTTGCCTAAAGGCAACTGAAAGATATCACGTCTAAGAACTTGGCCCAAGCTTTCTTTTCTCTTTTCTTTAAAAGCCAAATGAAACAATAACAATTCATCTCAGTGGTTGCTTTCGGTGTTCTCACCATTTCAAGCAATGGAGTGGGCCATAATGGGCTGTAAAATTTTCTTTGGGGATGCATGGTAATGGATATATTTAATAGAATTACACTGTTGGAGCTGATCACTTCTAATTTGGCCAGGCACTGATAGTGCTAAACGCATTACTGTGGTAGTCTTGGCATGGGGTGGGGAGGGGAGCAAAGAAGTGGAAATCAAAGTAGTATCAAAAGCTAAGCTATGATATTACAACACAGTAATCTCCCTCTTTTTATGGAAGTTAGAAACACAGCACTGTTCCCACAGCCCCACACAGAGCATTGCTTTTTTTTCCCCCCACAACTGAATGAGCATTCGTCTTGCATTCAGAATTCTAACACAAATGTTCATACAATGCTAATATGAACTGTCAGAGAAACTCAAGGACAGGCAGAGAACCTGAAAATAAATTAGGTTTTTATTTTTTTCAAATTTACTAGATTTTAAATGCCCTTTTATGTCCTTTATTTTGTTGCCAAAGCATTTTTGCAAGGTTACCAATGGGCAGTGTTGCTTTTTTTGCACGATTTCCAAGTTAGTTCTTTGTTCACAAAAAGAAATGCTGTTCTTTCTTTCCTCTGGAGGAAAAAATCACAATATGAGGGGTGAGATGATAGGGATAATTAGACTAAATGGTGGTATAGAACACAATGCGAAAAATATCTTTTATGAAGACCACCTGTCTACTCATTTTTGTAGCCTGAATGATGTTTTGTTTTGTTCAGGGAAACAAATTCACTTAATAAAATCCAAAACACAGATGGCAGCTGCTAGAAAAAAACAATATAAGATTTTGTTGCAAAGGGTATAGAAGTGAGCTCTGAATGGAAGAAAGAAAAATTTCCTCTCTCTCTGTCAATGGTGCTGTTTTCCAAGAGCTATCTTTCATGCAGTCTAGGATTTAGTTAAAGCAGCAATTCTAATCCTGACTGTTAGAAATAAGGCTTTCTTTCATGTCACACTGTTTCTTCTGTAATATTCTTTTCATGCATCTTCATTATTTTATTGTAAATTATTTGAAAAGTAGTATTTGAATCTACATAGTATTGATTCAGGTTAGTTTAAAATGGATCAGGAGAAAACTCTTTTATTTCTATTTCTCTTACAGATTCAAAAGCATATTTTAATGCAAAAACACAGAATAGTTTAAAGAAAATACGAGATTCCCTTTTTTTAGACACTATTGTCCTTTATTACAATAAGTCCCTACCTCAGTTTAAATTCAAATCTATAGCAAATATTGATACCCTCATTTGGCCAAAAATATACCATGAGCTAGCTACAAATAATTGTAAAAGCAGGAGTTACTAAGAGAATTATTTAAGAAAAAAATAATTTTACATATTCACAGTCTCTCCTTGGGAAGTCCACAAAACCAGGAAAGCTGATTTGCTATGAATTCAGTCTGGTTCTGCTCAAGAGGTTAGGAAGACAGGGGCTTGACCGAGGACATTTCTAGATGACAGGTCAGAAACACATGAGGTATCTCAATCTGATTTCATTCTGGCATAAGCCCTTCAAACACATTTATCTACAATGCAGCTTAACTAGGAGGATAAAACAAGGACTGAGAACAGCCAACAAATTTTATGGTTTAGATACCAAAATAATCTTCTCTTAAAGAGGATTATGTTTCAAGGAATGAAAGTTTAAGTATTATTGTGGGTCTATTTGGTCATTTTCCCTTAGAAAGGGAACTTCTCCCACGGGAATCTTACCTGCCCTTAGAAAGGAGGGCAGATGCTTACAGCACCATTACTCCTCCAGAAAAGCAGAACCCCACCAGCATAAAGACTAGTGCAGGGACATCTGGTATCACACTGTGAAGTTCTCCAGTAAAAAAATAACAGTACAGCAGTCTCTGAATAGATTCACTTTTCTGTAGCCAGTTTTTGAACAGGACCAATTTCTGGCAGATGGATCCTGGCTGAGCATCAGAAAGGTCAGTGCTGATACAGCTTGTGGAAATGTTTGGTCTGGAAGATTCAATTGATTAGAAAATTTTCTGTTTGCTCTCCTATCACATATGTATATATACATATGAAAAAAAAATAAGAGTTTTCTTCTTACAAGATCTTTCCTAGGAAGATTTCCATGGAGCTTCTTATCATGTTAGCAAAATGAGAGTATCATAACAAGTTGCAGATGTGTTAAGTTCTTGGTTAACTGATTCTGAAGCAGTCATTATTCTAAGGGTGCTGGTCACAACAACAAAACATAAAATCATTTGGAATTAAAAAAAAAAAAAAGTGGAAAGCACCCAGGGAACATGATGGAATCTTACCACTGAAATCATATAAACCACCCAAATTTTTCTCACAACTCAGGACAACTGTATTGTAAACCACTCCTTAACAAGAGCAAACCAGGGTGGGTAATAAGTAACTTTTAACTAAAATAAATGGGCATGCATCACAGAAAGCTGAATTCCCATCTGCTTGAAAGCTTTTTTGTGTTAGTCTGGCTGCAGATCCACTGCGGAAACATGAGAATGTAGCCTTAGTGAGTACAGACTTGCTGGATACCATTGCCAATGTATGCTCTGATCAGATCTTATTACATGCATTGAGGGCCTCACTTGTTTGTTACTGGGACAAGAAAAACAGGTTCTAGAAATTGGTATTTCTTTGGGATAACTCCTCTGTAAGGAATTTCTAGGAGACACAGGGTAAAATGTATTTTATCTTACTTTCATGAATGCCAAATCTCAACAAATTAAGCACAAATTTTGAAAATAATCTCCACTGAAACCTGAATGAAAGCTCAACAAAGTATTAAATGATGAATCTTTACCTCCTTCCAAATAATCTACTGAAAAGCAGGAATGGAGTTTGACCAATTACTTGAGCTGTGAGCTTTTGTTATAACTAGGAGAGCATTAAATTCGAAGCTTCTTTTGAAGCATTCATTTACAGCTTCTGTAGCATGTGAATTTCCAGTGTCTAGAACACATACATTAATATCAGCCAGCCAAAGAATGAAGTTGAAAGTAACTTCCTTGTTAGAAGTGATTTCTCCTTAATGTATACTGCTACAAATCCTTTTGAGTTGCAACACTTCCTTCTGGTATTAAGGTAGAGTAAGACTAAGTCTATTAAATTAGGAGTGGCAGGTGGTATGTTAATGCTAGACGTCCTCCTGTCTTACATGGAAGGGCTGACAGAGTCAGTTCTCTCCAGCTTCAGGGTTCTGAAGTTACAGCCTTTCTTCCTGTCAGTGTTCCAAAGACTGAAGAAAATCTGAACACACAACTACTCACATTAGCAGTGTCTGTATGAGAAAATATTACCTCCTTTGAGGTAACAGCAGTAGGTATCTTCTTGCTTGACAACATCTTTGCTGAGAGATTTTTACTGTTGAGCATCTCTGATACCACAGCACATTGATGCCTTGTCTTGCACTTCATTCATCATCTTGGCAAACAAAAATACAATGCATTTGACTGGGCAAAACCTGAGGTCTGCAATCAGAAAATGACTGACTTAATTCACTATATGTCTTTAAGAAGTAGACTGCTTGTGCTTCATATGAAATAATGTAATGGTCTGCATGCCATTGCACAAAACGAAAGCTCAGTTAGAATGACATTGCACAGAAAAGGATTTGGTTTGGCATCACCCTGTGCTTTAACAATGGATCCTTTTGTCCAATATGATGAATCCACTAGAATCTGCCACAGAGATAGAAACACGTTCAGTAGCATGGCTGTTAATTAAAGCATCAATAAAACAGACACATATCAGAAAGATGATTTAGCTGTTTAAACTTATTGTAATTTGACTTTTTAAAAAGGAAATTGTAACACCAGACTCCAAAAATGAAGGAAGCACAAAGCTCTAAATACCAATGGAGCAAAATTACTATCTTCATTATGAAGAGTCTTTAAGGGAGTTTTAAGGCAATAACAACCTAGAATTAAATATCTTCAGAATTTTCTTACTAGACTGACAATTTCTGTTGACAGAGATTATTCATGAGCCTATCACCTCTGCCAAAGAAATGTACCGATAACATAGTATTGATAAAACAGAACATTTATATAGGGACATATGATCTGCCTCTTTATATATATATGTGTGTCTGCATGTATATATCTGTGTATATGCAGTGTCTCCAGTATGATGCCTCACACACATGTTATGGGCAAGCAGGTAAGAAATGAACTGAACAGATGGACCACAAGTTGGGTGGAAAATAAGCTAACCTGCTGTACTCAAAGGGCGGTGAGTAATGGCTTAAAGTTCAACTGGCAGCTGGTCATCACTGGAGTCCGTCAGAGTGGATACCGGGTCCAACACTATTCAATATCTTTAGTAATTATCTGGGTGACAAGAGTGACTGTGCCCTCACCAAGTTTGCGGGTGACTCCAAAGTGGAAGGTGAGATAGATGTAAGCCAGAAAGAAGAGCCACCACATAGAAACACGACAACCAGCTGGAAAATTGGGACAAGAAGATTTGTACAAGGTTTAACACAGATAAATGTGAACTCCTGCATCCTAAATAATTACACACAGCAGTATGGGCTGGGGTCTGACTATGGGGTGAGCAGGTCTGTGGAAAAGTTCCTGGGGTCCTGGTGCATACCAAGCTGAACATGGACCAGCAGACAAATGTGTTCTAGGCTGCATCAACAGGAGTACAGCCAGCAGATGGAGGGATGTGGGATTGTCCCATCTGCCCCGGACTTCTTCAGTCAAACCCGAAACACTGTATCCTTTTCTGCTCTACCAAGTTCTGGTCTTCTCAGTTCAGGAGAGACATGGAAAATTGGAGGGAGTCTAGTGGAGAGCCACCAAAATGATCAGAGATTTGCAGAAGTTGGTATAGGAGGAAAGATTGCTGGAATTGCCTGTGTTCAGCCTAGAGAAGGGAAGGCTCAGGGAGATCTGACCACAGTCTTGCAGTACCTACAAGGTAGTTACAGAGCAGATGGAGGCACTCTCTTCGCAAGGATGTCCAGTGATAAGACAAGGGGCAAAGGGCACAAGCTGCTTCAGGCTAAATTCCATCCGAACATAAGAGCAGAAACTCTTCACTGAGAGAACAATAAAAAAAGAAACAGGTTGCCCAGAGCAGTGGTGGAATCTCCTTAACTGGAAACATTCAAGACAGCTTGACTGGGCCTTGGAAAGTCTAATCCAAGCCTTGGTCTGGGTCCAATCCAGCAGGCTGGACCAGATGATTTCCAGAGGTTCCTTCCAACCTTTATTTTTCTGTGATTCTGTATGTGAACGAAGTAATAGAACGATACAAGGGTTACAAACACACAATGGTTATAGTGGGTTTTTCACTCTGTATGAAAAATTCACTGTAATTTACTCATAAGCAACCAAGCCATGTCTGAGATATGCTATATATTCCAAACAAGTGTGGACAAAGTCTCCCAAATCATATCTCAAATGCACAAGTTTGGTGTCATATTTACTGTGAAAGGAGAAAAACTTTGAAATGTTTATGGCACTTTCTATCTTAAAAAATCTTTACTGGACTATTCCTCTCTACCTATTTGTAGGCTCCATGTCTTGTTGTAAATGTAATACTGGAGAATTGAAACACAGAGTGAAGTAGGAATACTTAAGTTACAAAACAGTGTAAACTCATCATAATCTAAAGCGATACATCAGGTACTTCTATGCAACAATGCAAATGGTTCTGAGACTACACTTACCAACCCTGTAGTAACAAAGAAGATTGATAAACTACAAGATACTGTCCATTGGACTGAGACTGAATACTGACCATTTTGGATCCTAGGCTGTAGCAAACTTGGGGAGCAAAATGAAGCAAAGCCAGATCTCTAGGAACTGAAAGTAAGAAACAGCTGCTATCTGACCGTGCTCAGAATCTTGGAAATATGTAAACAGCTGGAGTAAAGCTGCAACACAGGGCAATGCACTCTTTCCTTTACGTATTGTTGCAGCAGATATAATGTGTCATATGAAGGATAGGGCTTTCTATATTAAAATCTCCTCACTTGAGCATGTAATGTCACAAGTCAAGTTAACTGAGGAATTTGACACTTCAGTCTGTCCTTTTCCAAAATTGTTTTTTTTTCCCATCAGACTTAACCATGCATAGCTTTAGCTGTAGCCTAGATTCTTCTCTGGTGGCCATCCATACCTCCTTTCTGTCTGGGTAGCATAGTAAGTCCCTGTCCTATCAGGTCAATGGTACCAATCTATTTTTCCTCTGAGGATCAACACCCGCTAACGGACTGAAATGATAAATGCAATTCAGCCACAGTGTTAAAGACTAGACTACAGCACTACTCTCTGTTTTCAGTTTTGAAAGGCCTGTGAGAGAGAAGGAATTCCTCATGTTTCAGGTCACAAGACACCACACACACCTTTCAACTACTATAGGGAAGGGAACAGGTAATTTAATCAAAACCCAAAAAGCATTTGCCTGTGTACTTTCCTAAAATGGTGCACAGAAGTTTTACCTATGCAAAACAAATTGAAAATTAAGCATTACAAATAAGTCAGTAAAAATATACAGGTGTTACTTAAAAACTTTTTCATGAAATCTTATGCTCCATAAAACTTACTCTGCTGCTGAATTAGTGCCGGCTGCTTCATATTTGAAAGAAGGATGAAAGAGGCTGCTTGAAGCTATAGATAAATAATAGATGATGCTCTTCGCAAGGGAAAAGCAGTAAGTGCTTAAAAGCACAGTAAAATGAAGAAAATCTGTGCTAAGAAGTTGATACAGCTAGGATTTCATGTGAAAAGAAGTTCCATTCTGTTTAAAATTGTAAACGATCACTGGATTTCTGGGTTAATGCCCATTCCGGAGTCAGAATAACTGTTGACACATTTATAGTGTTACTTGCACTACTTCAAAGAAAACACAGGAAAAAGAAAGAGAGCTTTCAATACAAGAAAAACTAATCACTTTCTCTAGTGTTACAATAAGCAAGAAGTCCCTGCACACTTGGAATTCTAAAAGACATAGTAACTTAATATTAATAGGTTAGACTTTACTCCATTACAGAGTAAAGTATTTTATTTCCTGGTTCATTTTAAATAAAGTCACAAAATGCAATAATTATTCTCCTGAGTCTAGGCAAAGATTTCCTTTCCAAGCATGAGAGAAAGAAATTTGTATTGTATTCAGCCTAGCAAGGCCATAAATGAGGTCCTGAAACATATGGATTTCATGAATAAGAGAAATTTCATTTTTTTTCCCCCACTGCTTTGAAGTTTCATTTTCTTAAATATGGCTTTGCATTCAAGCATTAAAAGCTGAGAAACATAAGCATTAGTCAATCAAGGAATGACAAACAAAAGATTCCAGTTACTTAGCACCTCCTGGAGTACGAGCCAGAAAGTCATTTTGGTTTCCATCATAGCACTGTTGTGAAAAGCCTAAGTCAGCACATTGCTGAAAAACCCCTTAAGTGGAAAGGGAACATTTTGTAAGAAATCCTCTTCTTTCACAGCAAAGGAACTCTCAGAGCAGAGGATGCTCTCCCCTCACCAAGAATAATAACACTAAGCTGAGAGAGGACAGCTCTTAGAAAGAGAGAAATTTCCAAAAAACATCCTGGCCAAATCTTTTCCAACTACTCTTCAGACAATTTCCAAACAGGCAGCCCGCAGTCTGCTTCCAGAGGCTGTATCCGTCATGGCTCACAGCTTTTGAGAAGATTTCTATGCTTTTGAGAAGTTTTCTACGCTTTCTAGAAGTTCTATCCCAGTCTGAGATTTCGCTTCGAAATTTTGTCCCATAAAGTTAGATCAGGGACATATCTAAGTGAGGCTTATGGTAGATGAGTCAGAACCCCATGAGAAACTTCATGATTACACACACACACACACACTCTTTATGCTGATATACTCCACGAAGATACGTGTGCACAAGAAAATAACAGGAATAAGAAGCAATTTCCCAAGTCTTACTCTTGACATATACAAACCCTGTTCCTATTTCTATCACACAGCCTTTGTTGTCTTTACCAGAAGATACGTTATTTGGCGGATTTGAACAGGCTTAACAGTTCAAGCATGTCAGAGTCCACCTGGACTGTGGCCACAGTATGCTATAGCCACAATTCTCCGTGAAGCAGCACCACTGAATCTGTGCAGCACAGCACTCCTGACAGTGCTCACCTGGGCCAGTATTTTTGTTCTTTGCATATGCATATCATTTTTAACACTTAATTAACCACTTTTATGATACTCCTCAGAGACTATTTGCCATCCAATGGTATTCAGATAACTGTCATTTAGATAATAAAACCTAACCTTTATTTTCAAGTATTGCAAGAGTATTCTTTCATTGTAACCACTGAAAAAAATTGGGATGCGAAACCTGGAACCTGTATTCTCCCCTCTCAACAAATATCACAGCTGGTGCCCCAAATTGCTTCTTTTCTTCTCCCTTCCTCAAAATTTGCCTTCTTGGTTGCACATTGACCCTGTAAGCTCAACAGAGGGAATGGGAAGTGCTGGGCAGTTAGAGTACTTAACACACGCAGTGGGGCTGAGGGAAGTCCAGCATCCAGGTGCCGTACCTCCTAGGTGAGTACTCTAATGAGGCTACTAGGCAAAAATTTCTATCATCACCCAAAACATCATAATTGCCTCCTTCTCCAGGCATATATTTTCTTTTTCATCTTAGCCCAGCATATTCTAAGCATGCGCTGGGTCTACCTAGCAGATCAGGACCTTCAGGAGATGCTTGCTTTGTGGATCTTACTGTTGGTCCAGACAAGACACTGACTGTGTAAAAAAATACAGTAACACAGGTTTAGATGTGTGAAAAACTTGAAGTGGGAAACTCAGACACCTGTGGTGTTGCACTATTTTACTGGTCAGGTGTGCTCTTGCTTTCCAGATTTTGGACTGCTTTTGCCTCAGTTGCATTTTAAGTGCCTGAGGACCATTTTGCATCTTACTTTTTGTCTAGAATTATTCTTATAATACAAAATGAAACACATTTGAGTATCTGGTCTCCTCATGGACAGAAAATAATGGATTATAGAATAACAAGAAACTGTCCTATCATTAAGCAAGTACTGGAATTTATGGACACTACTTATTTTCATCTCAGTACCACAGCTGTTGTCACGTAACAACTTTGTAATTCACTTTCATCTCACATTGAGTGATTTGTAGATGTTTGCTATTGTTTTCACGTGTGGCTGAATGCATGCATCATTGGAAAAAAGTAACATCAATTCAGGACAAGAATTTATCAGAAAATGGAAAACATTTCTAAGTTTACCTACATATTGAAATGTATTCATTTAAAGACAAGATTTCCAACAATTTGTGTCACAGATACAGATTTTTTCACTGTGTAGTCAGTAATAAAGGTGTAGTTGTAATTCGCACTGCACAGTATGCAGGCAATGACACATAAACCTTAGATTTTATGTACTTGATTTTACATCAGATACTTACACTTCTACTTCTAACAAACTGGAAAATACAATCGTGCCTGAATACTGAACCAGGAAGTGCAAACACATTCCTGGGAAATCAGCCTCCCCCCCCAACAATTTCAATGGCAGCATCAAATTACTAGCAGTAAATACAGTCCTTTTAGTGAAAAAGTACTTTGGCCAAACCCTCATATAACTTCATGCTGAAATACTTCTGCAGCAGGACTCTGCATTGCAAAACATACTCTTAAAAAAGTATGGCAAGTTCTTAACCTCATCAAAGAATTAAATCATAATTAAATCTACGTACAAGAGAATCAGACGATACATTTTAATGTACAATCAGGAAAATAATCACAGTTAGAAAGATTAAAAATTGATATTTCAGTGTGAAATCCCTATCTTGCAACCTTTCAGTGTTCTATTTGTGGAATTTTTAAAGCAGAAAGACTATTCTTAAAGACACAGTCGTAGTGTAATTGTAATATTCCTCTTCCTTAGACATTTGAAAAGCCATAAATTGCAAAACTGCCTATTCAGAGACCAGATTATGTTGTCCACTAAATTGATAAAAAGTATAATTGAGGAGTTAGGATGGTGTGTAGTTGTTTTTGAAAATTTAGAAGGTTTTCACTTCTTCCAAAGGCTGATCTAACCCTCACCCTTGTACTGTTAGAATCTACTTGGAAGCTCACCTCACACCAATAGCATCGTTTTGAATGTGGAAAAATGCACAGGACAGAAAGAACAGATCTTTCAAGTACCAGAGCAACCATGCCAAAAGAATACCGTAACCACAGAAGTTTAGGTATGCCAGCACCTCCTGGGTCATGCTCCAGCATGTTTCAATGCAGAAATACTCCATGCAGGGGGAAATCTTGCTGTCATTTTCTAGTTTTCTATCTGCTGCTAAACTGTCTTAACCTCTCTAAGTTAGAGGTATAACTAAGCAAGACGTTTGCCTGAAAGCAAATGGCAAGTAAGTATATATTCACTGTCCAGAGCATACAGTTACTACTTTTGGCTCAATGCTTGCAGTTGCAGTAGTCCTCAAACGAGCTTTTGCTGTCCTCTAATAGGACATATAAAGGAAAATACTGCAATCTGTTAAGGATTAGAAATTAAAGCACTGGTACAGTGAAGAACCTTGAGAAACATTATTTTTGCCACAGTGATGTGAGCAACGACTTCAGAGTTTGGATCTCCATTGCAACAGTGCCTGCTGCAAGCAGGATGAGCCTTCAGCTGAACTATCTGCACGCTGCAAGGAAGCAAATAGCTCCAAAAATGAGCTGCTTCACTATTTCCATTAAAGCCACAACCGTAAAAGTGGCCTGATCCACTCTGCTACTTTTGCAATGCCAGCGAGGCCACCTGTCCACTGTACAGCTTTCTCTACTGCAACCTCTTCAGTTCCCACCACAGATGTGCTCAAAGGAAGACTCTTCTCTTCAGAAGAGGAATATTCTTTCAGGTTTTGCAGGAAAGGGGCCCTTAGCTCGAATCTGGAATAAAATACACTCAAGCAGAAAATGTTGCATTGCTGGTATGAACCCTCACTATTCCCCTGTATTGCTACTATTTGCAACTATTCATTGTGCTCCTGCAAGGTCTGCAGTTTTGATAAGGCAGGTGAAAAATGCTAATGAAGAAGTATCCTGAGAAGTCAGTTGCTGTTGTGAACTGAGCAGATGTTAGTACGCTATATTCCCTGAGGCTAAAGAAATTATTTCCTTATAGAATGTAAGACTTAAATTGACAAGTATTTCAATTTGAGACTTTGAAAAATCCCAGATCTTGTTTTATCTCTGTATGTACTGCACTAAGAAAAAGGCAAACATATTTAGATTGAAGTGCAGGTGGCAATGTCACTTATCTTTTGAAACTAGCCCTTCCTGATGGTGCATGTAAAGAATCAATATCTGGCCTTACAGTCAGCTCCACATAAGCCTGAGAAGTTTCCAGATGAACCAGTTGTCATAACAGGAGAAATGAAACAGCTTGGATCCTCACTGTTTTGCTGATGTAACTCAAGTTATATTAGAAAACCCATCAGATTCATTCTACTGTTTTGTCTCTTGAAGTCAAAGGACATTTTGCTGGCAACTTCAATGGGGCCAGACACTCTATCAAGTGTTTAGCTTGATATATCACATGATTAAAATGGGTTTTGAAAAACTTTCGAGTGGAGTTGGAGAGAGACACCCATTAACACTTAAGAGAGGCAAAACACCTTAAGCAATAACAAAACAACACCGTATTGCTTCCAAAAGTGCAATTTTCTTGTCTTGGAAGAAGAGGTTTCATAAATAATTTAAGCAAAAATATGTTCAAGAAGATAAACATCTCATAATCTAAATTCATATTTCCTTGCATAACAAGTGACCACTTAGAAAAATATTACACATGAGTTTGAGTAATGCTTTTAGCACTGTTCAGTATATTCAAAAAGCAAAAAAAAAAAAGGCATCCTTTGCATATTTGGAATTTTTATTAAGGATTCAGGAAAAGTCAAGATGCTTAGGCTAAAGCATTTAATCTCTCCCTGCTTTATAAATGGAAGATTTGTATCAGAGATGCATTTTATTTGGAAACAATCTTTTTTCTTTCTTGGCATGAACTTCTGAGCATATCATCTTGAGTTTTGTGCAAAGCCAGAATGTGATATAAAGCCCAGTTGTTTTCCCCAAGATATACAGTTGATTGGAATCACACATTTAGAAACATTGTAAAATTAAATTTCAGTGGAGAATGACAATTTTTCTTTCTTTTTTTTTTTTTCCAAGCTATTTTTTAGGCCAGACACAAGGAATAAAGTCCTTTTCAAAGCCAGGCTGTGTGCAGCCCATTATGAGCAGCAAAACTGGACGTTAGAGTCTGTCCTATACCTTTGTACATAATGCAGGTCGTACAATAATGAATGGAGACTGCGTCTCCTTTCACTTCTGTAATACTTCCTGTGGCATCCCGGGCCATGAATTTCATGGATATATGTATTTATAAGCTAACTGTGCCATCAGCTGTGACTTGAAACTATGTATTTTCCCTCTGTGACCTACATGGTAGATACACGCAAAAAAGTAAGGCTCTACAAAAGTAAGACTAACTTAAAAATGGTTACCTATAGAAGAGATCTCTGGAATAAAATGAAGGAAAAGAACCCTACTCAGTAACAATTTTAACAAAGTTAAGTGGTGGCAGATAAAGAATTAGAACAAAAGTATCCATCAAATCTTTTAGTAAAAAGGTGCCTGAGCAGACCCCAGAGAAGTGCTACAGTCTGCTCTAGAGAAGGGTGAGCTGGTAAGGAGGAATGAGAAATATCAAAAAAATTCACAAAAATATATGAGATAAATTTGAAAGTTCAAAATACTTGGCTTGCTTCCTTGTTTTTGAACACAACAATACATAACAAATCTAAAAATAGGTATCTCTTATCTGAGCAAGATTAAAAAATATCCATTGGAAGAATTTAGGAGGGCAAAACATGCTCATCTGCATGTATCATATCACCACAGCTATTATTAATACTCTTTCAAAATTCTCTAAGATCACAAAATCATAGAATCACAGAACAGTTTGGGTTAGAAGGGACTTTCAAAGATCATCTAGTTCCAACCCCCTTGCCATGGGCATGGACATCTTCCACTAGGCCTTGTTGCTCAAAGCCCCATCTAACTTGACTCTTACAGCAGGACCCCTCTCAATTATCTGCCAAAGGTCTTGGGAGTCTGTGGAGGTCCATGCTGACTGAAAGCTAGCCAATGTTATTCCTGTTTATAAGAAGGGCATGAGTAAAGACCCAGGAATCTACAGACCTGTTGGTCTAACCTTATTTCCTGGAAAAATCTGTGGAGAAGATCATACTGGGTGCGATTGAAAAGCATTTAAAGGACAATGCAAGCATCAGGCACAGTCAACATGAGTTCACGAAGAGAGACTCCTGTCTAACTAATTTGATGTCCTTCTATGACACAGTCACCTGCCTAGAGGATGAAGGGAAGGCGGTGGATGTAGTTTTTCTTGATTTTTAGTACAGCTTTTAATACTGTACTTCACAATAACCTTCTAGACAAGTTGTCCAACTGTGAGATGAGCAGGTTCCTGTTGCACTGGGTGAAGAACTGGCTGAACCGCAGGGCTCAAAGAGTTGTGGTGAATGGGGCAAGATCTGGCTGGTGGCCAGTCACTAGTGATGTTCCTCAGGGCTCAATTGCAGGGCCAGTCCTGTTCAATATTTTCATCAATGATCTGGATGCATTTTGATCTTAACTGCTCTGGCTTAAAGAAACATACAGAAGTGTTTACAGAAAAGAATCTCTTGAAGAAACTAACACCTACTTTGAATTTGACACCAGTTAATTTACTAAGACATAAACAGCAGCAAAAATTGAATACATATTATTTGTGCAAATATACACACCTCTATACAGAAAGAAGCACCACAAGAAAAGATAACTGCAGCAAAACTGGCCAGAGTTCATTTTACAAGGCCAAATGATTATCCATGCATTGGACTGTTTTGCAGCGAATTGAAACTTGGCTTGCTGAAGAGACATGGAGCACAGTACCGAGGAAGACAAATTATGTCCCGGCCAGACTGAGCTAACAGAGCTGGCTTGTGGGGGCATCTCTTGTGATGTGCGATGTTTTAATGAGCTGAAGGTTGTCCCCTTCCACCAAAAATTGGGTAAAAGTTCCTTCTGGGTATAAGGCATGAGAAAGAACAGACACCAGTATTTGTGTTTATTCCACCAAGACTAAGTTTTATTCTGTCAAGATTTAGCATTTTCACTGATGTGAGACTATTCACATGCCAACCAATCTACCAGCTATGTTTCAGGGATCAGGAAAAATTTTTATTCTTTGCCAAAATTGTGGCCTCATACATGTGAGTTTTAACCTTAAGAAGAAGACACAACTAGATTGCACTGGGGAGAAATTGTCTGGTTTCTTTTCCTGCCTTTCTCAGACAGGTAAGGACTTTTCTGAGTTTAATGTGATTATACTGTGCTTGACTAGGATTTGCACTCAGCTTGCTCTTCTGAGTCCAGAGTATGGGGAGTCACCTCACAGTACCTCTTAAACTCTGCTTGCATTAGGGATTCATATAAATTGTGTTTTGCTCCAGTTGCGTAAGCTGTGTTTTACCCTCTCTAGCACTTGGGCTATTTCTAGTGTTCACTCTTATGAGAGTTCTGACTAAAATGAAATTTCTGCTACTTTCACATGGAAAAAAACCCCTTTCTCCTGAAAGGAAAACAGAAATTCTCAGGTAGTACTAACATGACTGTGGAAAAACAAGTGGATGTTAAAAAAGCTTTACCAGCCACCACGGTTCTAGACCACTGAGCGTCCCAGCTATATGGGAAGTTGACATTCTCCCTTTAGAAATAACTGTTAACCTCTATGACATATATTAAATGTTGACATATGGTGACAAAAGTATAGCCAGCAAGAGCAGTACCTGAATAATTCAACAATGGAGCCACGACCAAAGAAGCTGAAGCAACTCATATTTAAAACAGACTTTAAGGACTGTCTTGGAGTTTTTTCTACAGTGATGTCACCTGACATTATGCCACTTGCTTTCTGCCAGTGGAAATAAAAACAAACAAGGTACACTACTGCTTTAATTTTAGTGATAAATAAGGTTACTTCTCTGTTGATTTCTTCTGAAGCGAGTTTGTGACTTTATCCAATACTTCTGGTGAGACTGACTGGGCAAAACATCTCCCAGAGGTAATGGTTGCTAATTTCACAAGATTAAATTTCTGATGGAGGACACAATTTCTGATTGTTAGTTTGTCTATTAATTCAGATTTGTTGAGAAAAATATGAGGATATTTGAAGGTCTGCAGTATGCCTCTAGCATTTCACAAATGATCAGTACAGTGATAAAACTTATTAAAGTTAAAACGAAATGATGGTTGAATAAGTGCATAAATTGTTTTCCTATAAATACCAAAATTCTCCACAAATTTGGGATTCTCTGTATGCCATGTGGAGTTAGGTGTGTCCTAAGCTAATTTATAAGTTCATGCTAACAATGGTCACTATATGAAAAAACAATATTTAAGACAACATCTCTGTTCTAAAAGGCCTGATTTGAAAACAGTTGAATTCAGCTATGAGTTTTCTTATTGATTTTGAAATATGTTGTATTAGCTGCTTGAATATTCCTCTTTTGGAGGCTAAAAGACAGCATTTCATAATTCAGTTAGAAAATTACCAGCAGGCTCATTTGGTCCAAAAGCAACAACAAATATGCTTTGTTCTCGTTTCTGTCGGGTAACTCGCTACACAAGAATAAGGTCGTGTTATGTGCTATAGAAGTAGATACTGCTTAAGAAAGAGTAAAAGCAATGTGTTTTGTTACATGTGCACGGGACTTGGTACCTTCAGAAATGCTTCCTTCTATTGCCAAATGGACAAAATGTGCATATATATAGAGAGAGAAAGATGCTGTACACTCAGAAAACACATTCCGATCATATCAGATGTTACCAATGTAGAGTCCCAGCCAGTACGTGATAGATATCTAAAAACTAACCTTCTGTCTGTGGAAACCAAATCTTCTTGGAATGTTTGGGGTTTTTTTTGTGAAGGTGCAGGGACTAGTGCAGCTCTGACCTCCCTGCTGTGTCTTCAAAGCATGCTTCCAAGTGACAAATATAACCAGGCACTTTCTTTGAACTGGAATAAATGTTTTTTACATATTTTTTTTCCTAAGAGAATTTAATTTCCAGAAACTTTGAGGATCTCAGCTTAAGCCTACAACTATACATTTGGAATCATTAAAACAGATTGCAGTCACGAAATTCTGGAGGACTGAATGCCCATGACAAAACAACATCTTGTCCTAAATGCATCCATTGACTGTTTTTAGAGGGAATTGGCAGTTTAGCCATCAAAAGAAACACTTTCTTATACATACCCTTTAAAAGACGCACAAATACTTATGCATAGGCTTATACTCCCTCCCAGATAAAGTATGTTTTCCTATTTGCAAAGCAGTACTGGTAATTGTTAAACATATACTAACATAAATTCACAGAATGTGACAAACACAGAATCCAAGTGTAGCTATGTCCTAAGGTCCCTGCTTAGCTGAAACCACTAGTGACCTTTTAGGCTGATAGATCCTGGCCCTGTGTATATCCAGCCTATTAAGCAGAAAGGTCAGCAACTCATTGCTCACTGTCCCCAAAGCATGGGTTCAAGATTCTTTTGGTCCTTGCTTCCACAGAATCACAGAATGACAGAATGTTAAGGTTTGGAAGGGACCACTGTGTGTCATCTAGTCCAACCCCCTGCCGAAGCAGGGTCACCTACAGTAGGCTGCACAGGACCGTGTCCAGGCGAGTCTTGAATATCTCCAGAGAAGGAGACTCCACAACCTCCCTGGGCAACCTGTTCCAGTGCTCCGTCACCCTCAGAGGGAAGAAGTTCTTCCTCATGTTCAGACGCTACTTCCTATGCTTCAGTTTGTGCCCATTGCCCCTTGTCCTGTCACTGGACACCACTGAAAAGAGTTTGGCTCCTTCCTCTTGACACCCACCCTTCAGATATTTCTAGGCATTTCTAAGGTCCCCTCTCAGCCTTTTCTTCAGGTTAAACAAGCCCAGCTCCCTCAGCCTCTCCTCATAGGAGAGATGCTCCAGTGCCCTCATTATCTTTGTAGCCCTCCGCTGGACTCTCTCCAGTAGCTCTTCATCTTTGTTGAAGTGGGGAGCCCAGAACTGGACGCAGTACTCCAGATGGGGCCTCACTAGGGCAGTGCAGAGGGGAAGGAGAACGTCACTCCACCTGCTGGCCACACTGTTCTTAATGCACCACAGGACACCACTGGCCTTCTTGGCAACCAGGGCACACTGCTGGCTCATGGTTAACCTGTCG
>Ga0065711_1000766_pt1 | contig 55595 bp, 33 predicted proteins | sample Hoacrofraction12_FD_59098 | JGI IMG/M metagenome (GOLD analysis project Ga0065711, IMG submission 59098) | Hoatzin crop microbial communities from Cojedes, Venezuela - Epithelial fraction 12 v2 (version 2) | ecosystem: Host-associated > Birds > Digestive system > Esophagus > Crop | place... | reverse complement strand
GACCAGGTTGGACAGGGCTCTGAGCAACCTGATCTAGTTAGTGGTGTCCCTGCTCGCTGCGGGGGGGTTGGACTAGATGACCTCTAGGGGTCCCTTCCAACCCAAAACTTTCTATGATTCTATGATTCTAATATAGTTTATCAATGTTAGTTAAATCCTCTAAGTGACTCAAGATCGTGCATGAGAGTAACTTTAATTTAATATATTAGGTCTCCTTTGGGTTTAAGGAAAACCACTAAGCTCAAACATGATTCTAAACAAGTATGATTTATTTGCAATTGGGTAATATAAGTATTTTTATACTACTGACCTTTTGTGTAACAAAAACAATTTTGAAAAATATGGTGCAAATCCTGAGCACAAGGCAATGCAATAAAGAATTAGAACAGTGATTCTCAGATGCAGTGACACAAAACAGAATTTTCTTTTTCTGTTTGCAAAAAAATTACCTCAGACCATTTTTTCGATGTCTGAGCGAACATCTGGAAAGCATTCCACAGGAAATCAAACCTATACTAAATACATTTTGCGGGGCTCTGTTTCCTTGCATTGACTTTAAGTATGCACAGTGTGTTTCTGCCTTCTCAGCTGCAAAGAAAAACACTTCTCTGAGAATCTTCCACTAAGTGATAGGTTGAACTGTCAGTCTGTGATTTCTATCAGGGGATGCCAGTAAGATTTCTATTTAGTCTATCTGTCTCCCTATCAAATCTCTCCAATAACATGAACAAATCCAATAGCTGCTTTCCAAGTACCATGAGTTTGTATATTTTCATTTTATTTCATTTCTTTTATGCTGTTTAATTCGAACCTTCTAAATATAAATAACTGTCATGTTTAAAGATCGCCAAGCTCAGAGTGTCTCTTGATAGCGTGATACTCAGGAAAGAACTAGTGCATTATGGATAGAGTTGTTCTCACTTCATTAGCTGGGCAGACAGGAGTGTCTTTGAATTACAGGCTGGAAACCTGAGAAAATTATTGTCATTCTCAAAAAGCAAGCCAAAGAAATTAGTGCCACCGCAAGTCCTTCAGTATGCCACTGGATGCTTAGGTGTTTGTTAACAACTACATCATGAGTGCACATTGAAAGGATGTGGATCCAAGTACCTGAGAAAGACGTCCATGGCACTAATATTCTCTGGAACCACTTGAATAAACTATAATAGAATATAGCTGGCTTAAGCATGAAATTGTTGTGGAGTTTGGAGACAGAAACTAATCTTAAAAGTCCAATACAAGTTCTCTCTTTACCAGAAAAGTTTCTGTTGGCAGATGCACTGGGTCATCAGGTTTCCTAAGGTTATGTAGGGATGCTTCTTGCACAGGAAAATACCTCAGTGGCATTGTGCTACGCATGGTGGCATTCCTGAAGGGAACAGCTCCGTGTCCCCTTGGCAGAGACCTGGCTGAAGCAAAGCAAGGGTGCCCAGTGTGTCCTTGCACTCAATCGTGCAGCATGGCTTAAACTCATCTCGAAGCTACTCTAAAAACTGTTCTGACTTCAGGAGTAAGACAAGAAATATAAAATCATAACTACAGCAGATAAAAGCAGATTAGAGTCTCTTTTATGTGAACCTTTTCTCTATGCACAAAACAGCCCCATCAAACAGCAAGTTGAAAAGTTCTGGCACCAGCAAACCAATATAGCATTGATCTTATTCAACACTTTTTACTTGCTTTTAGAAGCTATATGGATATATGATGCTAGTACAAAGCACTGATTTGTAGTATAAGATTGGAAAATAAACCTTTTTTACCAGTTAAGGTTGATGTGGCTGTCTTAAGAGGGTTTTTTTGTCTCCACTGTTAAAAAAACCTGAACGCAGCCACTGACGCTGACAGCTGACAGCCTGTGATCTATCCAGATGTTTACAGAAGCTGCTCTGAAAGACATCGTCCATTCTGAAGAATGTTTTGCAATGCCACTTACAAAGATGTATCTCCAGCATTTCATAATGCCTAATTTGTAAAGGGAGCACCGTAACTGAGAGAACAACCACTGTGATTTATGCTTGAATTGGATCAAAAGAAAGCTAACTGAACATTCAGATGATTAGGTTTTAATTTAACAGAGGTTTTAGTTATATGTGCTTTATAATAGAAATGCTTGCTTTAATGGTTTATAGAATGTGCTTGAACAAATACAGTGTAAGCATAAATATGTGAATGTAAGGTCATCTATTAATAATCTTAGGAAGGGGTCACAGTCAGCTCACAGAGAAAATCTATATTCAACAGTAAACACACACCAGAAAACTTTCTCTGTGTCACTTGTTTTAAAGCCAGCAGATAATCAAAGCGTAGGAAACAACCACCACCTCTGCCAAGAAGCATTTGCGGATACTGGTACATTTACATCTGGCTTCCACTTAGCAGTAGTTACTCCATCAGTAACATGGTAGTGCTTAAAGCATAATGAAAGCAGTGCAATTTCTATTCAGTAAACATTACAATGCTAAAATTTGAAAATATGCATGTGGCTGTCACTTGCTGTGTTGAGAAACAAAGTTTTATTTTTAGTTCCAGTGCTTACATTTTCTTGCAGCTATTTTAACAGATGAACTGCCACCAGAAATATTCTCTCACTGAGGCCTGATGTAGAATGATATAAATAACCTTTACAAAGTCCAGCATAATGGAATGGTAAAATCAGTTGACATTCTTTTAATTAGCACTGCCTGAAGATTTACCTACACAGAACAGGAAGAGCCAGATTCATCCCTGGAATAAATCCACTGAAGTCACTGATGTCAGAGGAAGTGCTCTGGGAATGGTCTTGATATAATAGCTCTGTTATTCACATTAAACATACAGCAGGCTCTTGCCTGTAGCATATACACGGTTTGAGGTAAATGACAAAATATTTTGATTTGTTAAAGAAAATGCTATTGTGCGATATATACACAGTTTCTTTGCCCCAGAAACAGCCAGTTAGCCAAATGTAACTGGGTGTACATTAAAAGGGCTCAAAAAAAATCTTCTCTTCACCAGATTTAACAGAATAGTGGGTGGAACCTACTCATGCAAACTGGTGGATGCTAAACTCCTCTCTAAAAAATTATCTCAACTAACAATTCAAATCAGCGATAGCAGTACTGGAACCCCATCCAGCAAAGCAATTAAGTGCTTGCTTAACCGTAAGAGCATGTGTAGCTCCAAATTTAGATCTCTATTAAAGTTTAATGCCAAATTTAACTTTTCTGGATTTCCATATTTTTGACTAAACATGGGTGAAACTGCTTAATTGACATATGTAGTTTAATCTTTCCTCCTGATCAATGAAAAAAATAAAATGGGTCACATTTGCCCTGCTGTAACACCCTTCCTGGCTCATCTGTCTAATCTGTAGTCTTCTTATTTCTTGAATTATACAGGCAGTTTTCCTTTCTCGCTGAGAATAGCAAAACAAGGCTTTTGAGACAAAATGATACACAGAGATGAAGGACACCATTTGGATGATACAAACGCCCCCAAGTTCTTAGAGCTAAAGTTCAGCGAGTACTTCAGCCCACTGAATCATTTTGGCTAAAAAGGGTCTGACATGGAAGGCAGGCTATCTAAATACGGTCTATGAAAGTCTAATCATTTGATTCCAAGTATTTTTTTAAGATTGCTGTGTGTTCACACACACATACTTCATTCCCTCTTTTGCTTTTTCAACCCTGTAGACAGGTAATAATGAATTTTCAGTGCCATGCTTTGTTCTTAACCTTAAAAGTAACCGGAAAGGACTAGCAGGACCTCAGCCATGTCAAGGATACTGCCAAAGCTACACCACGCAAAACAGAAGTTGTCTGAATTAAACAATTCTAACAATGTTGAGGCACAACTTGTGTTTTACAGATAATGAGCACAGAAGACTTATGCTCCCTTTTCGTGGAGACTGGGTTTCAGGAATCAGCAGAGGTTCTAGCTGACTGAAGGGATGCTGCTTGGAGAGTTTCAAGCTTGCCTGACAAGGGACCTCAGCGTAAAGTTACTGTCTATTACTGCTTCTTGGAGCACGAACCCCCGGTACGTGAGGCCCGCTTCGTCGTGAAAGCACAAAGCAATGTGAAAGCTGGGGGCAGGAATAAAGCTGAGCCATTTTTCTAATTACTGTATCCTTGCGTCTTTGCTCCTTTCAGAGGAATGACAATCACACAGCGAGTTTTTTATCTTCAAGACCCCCTTCAGCAAAACAGAGACAGTATAAATAAGGACCAGCCAAGCAGACCCTGGCACCACAGAATGTGATCCATCTACACTTCAACAGGGACAAAGCAGTCTTGTGTTGCTGGGTGTTCTGATTTTTGGTTTCCAAAGGGATTTATGGATATCTTTTAAGGAGGAACTGCTTGATTCATTTGAAATCTTATTCAGAGGGAAGACATTTAAAAAGACCTTTGTTTATGGGAGGGAGGGGAGAGTAATTGTCTATTTTATTCTGCTAACGAAAGACATCAATGCAATGAATCATGTAAAGGACTAGAAGGGAAGACATTAATACAATATTGCAGCATTTTCTATCTTTACTTTGCCTTGACTTGAAAGGTTTTTTGCTTATTTTGCAGACACTGCATTAATATTTTTTTTCAGGCTAGCAATTCCCCACACACATACCCCACTACACCATCATGTTTCCCCTGCAGAGCACACCAGCTTCTGTCCCACCTCCCTCCAGATCCCATTTTCTGAATTTTCTGAACAGTGATCATTACTTGCTATTAATTCATTAAAATGAATTAATACCTGGGTTTTTTTAACTTAAACAAAAATATGGTACCTCTAGCAATATATACATATATGCATACACTTGTATGTCCATATAAAAATAATTCTTCTTCAAATTCAAGCTATGCTTATAGACATGAGGTGAGCTTGTGGGCATGCTGCAGTATATGGGCTGAAAGGTAGCTGTACATTTTTTCCTGTCCCACTTGGTATTTTGCAGACACAGGAGCATTCCTGGCGTCATGCACAGAGCGAGCAGGGAGGATTCGCAGGGAGCCTGAGCTCAGGCTAACCCTCCTACACTGCAGACACTCTACACCTAGTCCAGGGTCAGTCAGGCAGCACACGAGGGTTTTTGCCCGCTCCCTGACTCAGTCACCAAACACACAATATAGGCATAGCCTGCATGTCTCTAGAAATCAAGAGTGTCCCTGTTTTAATGTCCTTAACAGCATTACAAAAACTATGTTGTTGCTCTGGTTTTGCACACCCACAGCGAAACAATCATCTCAAGGAGCTGCCAGACACCTCTGAGTGCCAAACTGATGTAAATACCCCGGAGAGATGCAAATCCAGCTCTGTTATACAGAACTGTATAATGCTACTGAGTCCTTCAGGAAAATATCCACTAAGTGTCCTTTTAACACACCAAGCTAGAGCCACTCCGAGACTGAGCAGTCAAGCTTAGCAGCTACCCAGTTGTAACCAACATAAGCTACAAGGCTCAGAAAGGGAGGTAGCACCTGTGTTTTCTCTCTCACTCGCTGAATTACAGATGACCACTGGACTGTGGCAGGATACTGAGGGAGGAAAAGAACAACATGCAGGGAGCAGGTGAGGTGGTACTGTAAGTGGCCGTAATAGAGAGAATTCAAATGCGACAGAGAGGCGGTGAATCTCAGATAATGACTGGGAGATATGGAAAGAGGAGATGAAAGGAGGCTAAGCAAGGGGAAGAGACATGAGAAAAATGGAGAAAGAGAGAAAAATGAAAGAGAAGTCTAAGAAAACTTGAGGAAAAGGGTATGCTTCTTCCTCCCCTCTTCCATCTCCCTCCACACCTCCCCTCAGTGCACTCCTCCCTGCTATTTGTTAACTGAAGAAGGCTCCCTCCTAACACAAGATGCTGAACTCCCCTTCTCCTACAACAGGAGAAAAAAGGCTGACTGCACACTTATAACAGCTCGTCACAGACTTGCCTACAGTGCTGAACCACCTCCTCTCCTCTGGCAAATCTCATCCATGAGGGTGTAGGGTTTGCACTCAGCAATGGCGCATGTTGCAGGAACAGCCCAGAACTCATATGCAGGGAAGCCACTTTCACAAACAGGTACTGATACAAAGCTCTTGCAGCTTTGCACATGCTGTGTGGAAGACAAGCACAGATACAGTGACTCCCTTTCCACAGTAAATTATCATCAGAAATGTTCAACAGAATATAAAGAAGGGAGATTAATTTCTTGCCTAGTTTCTTATGTTTGCAGGAAATGTAGCACAGAGCTGGGCTTTTGTTCTAGCTTTTACTGTGGATGAACTCTTCTATGCACTGATGAAAATGTTTGCATATCAGCACAGTGTTCTTGTATCTGTAGATGCAGATATCTTTCCTACAGAATTGAATGGGTGGTTGCAACAAAATTAACACTGGATAGGATAGGTGACCAGAAACTGGTCAGGAGGTAAGAACAGAGAAATGAACACACTTCTGTAAAGATTTAGGTCTCTCAATACACAGTGCCAAAAACCTCTTTATTGTATTTTCAGAGAGATCACCCGTCTACTGAAACCCAATGGGACATTTAATTATTACCCTTCAGACATACCACGAGGAAAAGTTATTTAAATATATTATGCAGCCATTTTATCTATTTTTTTCAACATCAAATAGCTGTAGCCAGCAACATGTGCTTTTTACGAAACTAAAGGGAAAACACTAATAGCATTTATTTTAGCCAAAAAAAAAAAAAGGTCCAAACAGTAGTCTTCTGAAATTAGTCAAGAACTACTTTCTGGCTATTTCACCCTAAAAATGAGCCTCAATGATTTGATCAACCGTTTTGAATAGCGTAATTATGGAGGACAAGAAACATGCTGTTACTAGATTCTTATATTAACAAAAAAAGCCTAATTTCATGTTACCGTTCTTTTCAGATCTTTGCAGCACGTGACTGGATTGATACTGTTCTTTTAATAAATAATGTGTCTGGATCATTATCATTCTGGTCAGTGCCTACTGGACATATCCAGGAGACAGGGGAAGTATGCAAATTCAAAACACAGACTATTAAAAAGACCAAACTAATGACTCACACTTTCATTACTCAAAGCAAATAGTATTTGAAATACTGTCAAATGTGATAGTGGCAAAAATGAAACACACTGCCCTGCATTTACAGCAGAATGACATTTTTTAAGCATGCCAGTCAACTTTCTGAAGTTTAACTGGTGGCAGAAGTGAGCAGAACAGAGGGATCCTCAGAGGTTTGAGCTATTCTAGGACAACATCATTGGTGAAAGTTTTTGACAGTATATTGACTTTCCTTAGAAGTTTTGTTTATGTTCATAATAAAAAGGAACTGTAATGGCTTCTTTTTGTTCTTTGTTTTATTGCTTTTCTTTTCAGTGAGCATTGACAGGCACGCCTGAGAGACTCCAATCAGTTTCAAAGCTGGATATGGACTGGGATACAAGTAGAGGCAGCAGAAAAATGATAATGAAAGTGAACCATTCAGTATTCTGAAGAAGTCGAAAAATTAGGACTGTTTACATAAGTCAGAACTTTTTTGCGTTTCCTGACATTTCTGGTCTCTTGTTCCCTCGATCGAGAGTTTATGTTATGTAATAGACAGATTAATGAATAAAAAAGAAAAAAATAAGCCAAGTGTCATGCCATCTCAGTCAGTGGTACCTGCATTTCAGCCAAATCGCTTCCCTGCTCTTAACCCTGTTTCAAAAAAAGATTCAGTGATACGCATCCAGGACAAAGCTTTTAAAGAGCATGTAAGGCTGAATGTTTAAATACATGTTTGCACAGGCCCAGCTGATATTTTATACAGAGTATGGGCAGATTCAAATCTTGCATTTCTGAATAAGCAGCACTTGTAAACCATTTGTGAGCGTGCTTTCAGAAATCCTTTAAAACTTGTCCCCCTTGTCTTAACCAGCATTACAACGAAGCTTTAATAGATGTAGCAGGCACACAAATAAGTATTTCTAAATGACTGGGTTTCACAGTAGGCAGAACATATTCTCAAATTATTCTCACATTTAGATCTCTTTCTGATTTCAAAATGAAAGAGAAGTTATCAGAGTTAGAATTATATGCCTACTGACTACTGATTGTAATTATTCTAAACATATCTGGAATTACTATGTAGACTGGTATTTATCAGTGCCAATGCTTTCAACAGCAGGGAGGAGATCTTCTCCCCCTTCTCTCCTCTGCTGCCGAAGTCCTTGTCTTCCTGTGGGACAAGGGGAACAAATCACACCAACTCCCTCTAAGGGCACACCAAGTCACAGAGACAAAATATCTTTCACCGTATTATGGATAGGATGGAATAGCTCTGCTGCTGATTTCTCCTCTCCATGACAGTGGAGAGGGAAGGTGTTAAATACACTAGCAGTTTAGACAGTCCAGGAGGTATTAAAATCTATGTGAGATGACTCTCAGTGACACATCAAGCTTGCTTTACCTCCAGGCATAGGTAGGACCTAAGTGCCGCACTCATGACTCTGCCCCAGACCCCAAAGGCATTTGCCCACCCATTCACTTGTGCCAGAGCTGCCCCTCACCCTCACTGAGCCTTGGAAGAGTTCAAACTTTTTACTTTTGGCATTTTAAAGCAAAAGAAGCCACAGGAAGAACCTGTGAAGAAATCCATTTTCACCCCAGTGTTTACTGCAATTTAGGGCAACGGGAGCAGAGATTTTGCCAAGCTTTCCTCTGCAGCATTGCAATGGAGAAAGCACACTACCAGACTCCTGAAGTCAAATTAAACAAAATGCCATTATAAACTTAGCTGCTGAGACATCATTACATCAAAGCTGACCAAAGGAAAACACATTCATGAGAGAAGTAATGGCATTAATTTAACTAATTCCTGAACATTACAGCCTGAATAATAGAAGAAGTCTCCCTATAAAATCCTCTCTCCCATTTCATTGGCACTATAACACACTGGAAGTTTGGCATAAAACACGGTAAAGATTCTGTAACTCTATTAATTAACAGGGCCTGTATATAAGGAAGACAATATATATAAGCAAAAAGACTCATGGCACAACATGGAAATAGAAAACAGGTGGCTCTGAGACTACGGGTATCCAGCCTTCATAAACTGCAATAGCATCAGCTATGAAGGTGCTGAATGCAACTCACTGGACTGAAATGAGAACCCTGCTCTGATTTAAACCGGCTCTAATTTGGGTCAGCAGGAATTGTCTTCAGATTTCCCTTGAGCCATTGAGGGCAGGGCGCTGCTTGCCTCCTCACCTCTGAACAACGGTCGGGCACATCTGTAGTGCTATGGCTAAATGCTTAAGATCAGCAATGGAGAGCTCATAAACAAACTTCAAAGTAAATACTTTACCAGGCATATGTAAGTACTTATTAAGATTTATATCATGTCTTCAGTGTCCTGGACATTCTACAATAGTGTTTATTTCCCTGCTTGCTATTCACAGAACTGGATAATCTACAAGGAATTTACACAATAGAAATGAGCAAGATTCTTGGGCATAATTTCATAAATACGACATTAGCACAACAACATTCTAATGTAAACACACACAATGCTAAGTAGGAATAAAGCATTTCCTAAGGGCAGAGGAGGTCCTGTATGCCATTGAACGAGCGCTGTGCGACAACCCGCAAGGAGCTCGCTGAGGGTGAAAGGACCCCAGCTTTGTTCCACACAGCAGCGCTCTGCACTGCCTCTCCAGGCTAAACACACAGAGGAAAGAGGCTGGGAATTAAGTCAGTGAATCAATGACCCTCCAGCTGTATCAGTCCAGCACTCTTGTCAGGGAGGGGAGATAAAACAATTCCAAGGCTAAAGCAGCTCTGTGAAGCTGGTGGGATCTAGTCTACAAACGTGGCCTCCTTTTTTTCCAATGAAGAAAAAACCCAAGAGTGGTCTGTGTATTGTGACCATGTATAAAGTCCAACGTGTGGCTTGTATTCACAGTTATTAGTGCTCACACATAAGATTACAATGAAAATAAATCCCATTATAATGAATAATTCTATTTTCACATGGTCACTAATGGGACATTAAAATCATTCTGAGACATCATTTCATAGAGACACCTAATGAAAATGTTTCCAACAAAACTCTGTAAAAATTAAACTGGGCGTTTAAAGATTCCTCCGTCACGCAAGGGAGTAGCTGTGAACAGTTCTGGAGAAGGCACACACTGTAACCAGACGCTGGCTTTTGTTATTCTATTATAGATATCAGAGGTGTTCGCTTTTTTCCCCTGACTCACCCTTTTCTCTTGTGGGTATTCTGACCCTTAGTCCTGGCAAATCCAGCAGTACCAAAAAGCGCTCTCCAGCACCTCATTAATCACTCCCCTGCCATGTGCTATCTTACCTGCAGATGTAATTCTTCTTGCAGGATTCTTGTAAATTCAGGCAGTTTGGTTTCTCCCTGTCCTCATATGAACACACAGGAACAATAGTCTGCCGTCTCCTTTCTGTACAGGCTACGTCTCGACAGGAGCAGAAGAGCATCCCGTAGCTGTGCTTTGGGGGAACTTTGTCAAAAAATAGCCGGAGGGCCTTATGACACTTCCGCTTGTTACAGATTTCATTAGACGTGCTGCTGGTGCAGGGGGTTATGTAAGCAGATCTGAACCTCTTGCAGGTATCATTTAGGTTACAAGCTTTGGCTGCATCCAAGCAATTGTTCCCCTTTGAAAGTACTGGCTCCACTAGAAAAAACAACACAACAGCAGTAAGAAATGCGTCACATTTATATTGTGTTTTGATATTTGTGTTTATTTCATTGTTAATGAGATTCTAATTATAAATTTGTTACATACAAAACTTTCAGTGCCAGAAATTGTGACCAGTCCTTATGTTTCTCAGGGTAATGGTTTAACAAGTGAACAAGAGCACAGGCATGCATTATGATCAGAATGCTGGCAAATAAATGACGATTACACCAGGGAGGCTGTACTTCATCTTCTTTGTAGCAGAAATGCAGGATGAATATTGGTTAAGACTTGGCCTCACTAAAAAGCTATTAAAATCACTGGTAAATTGGAAGGGATACATTTGGCCCATCGCACAGGAACACAGTGAGAACGTGGGCTCCTAACTCTGATTTTGTAAAGCTCTGACATTCTTTAAATTCTTCCCTTGAACCGTATAAATGACATTCAGTGTCTACACCAGGTAACAACATTTAAATGTACTTTGTGTACTCTGCAGAATGTAAAAGCCACATGCCTGTTACCACAGTTTTTGAGGTCTGAAAACAGCCCACCCAGACAGAAAGGAAAGCAGGTGCAGCCCCACGACTGAGCTCCCTCCGGCCACCCACAAGGCGTGTAAGCTCCATGCTTAGTTAAAGGCAATTTTTTTAAGATCTATAGATGCCACCCGAACCCTGGAAACTTCATGAAGTTTACAAGCTTTGAAGAAGTTGGAGTAGAATTAATAAGTGATTGTGAAAGAAACATTTTAAAGCAAGGAGCGTGTCTCTCTCACACACATGCACACACTACAAGAAGTAATACAAAAACATTAAACTCAGATAAAAGTTAAAGACTATAATTACGCATTTAATTTTAAAATATATTATCCAGATACTAAAGTCCAATATATGCTTTGCATGAAAATGAAGGCCACTGACAATATAATGCAAAATTCAACTAAGAATAATCGTAATGCTGCTTTGGATATTAGGAACGCCAACATCACAGATCCAAGAAAATATATTCACTTCCCATTGCTACAGAATTTACAAGCTGAACAAAACATTCTGCAGATATCTAAAACTCTCCAGCAACCTCTTAGGGAGGCTGTCCAAAGAGAAAAACATCTCAAATGATCTAAAGCTCAGTTCCTCTTAAAAAAATATTATCTAAATCTTCTACCTTTTTCCAAAAACTCAGTCCAAGACCCTTCTACAACTCAATGCCACCCCTCTCCATTCTCCTACCACTCTGTGTCCGATTCCCAGATCAGGACAGCAACCTTTTCCCTTTTTCCATGGCAGGGAAAGCTGATGCAGCCTGGCTGACGTGGTGCACTGAGGTACTGCATTTGTTTGAATGGACTGAGCCCAAGAAGGGCCTTGGGTGCTAGCACACACTTTGTATTATACAAATATATCACCTGCTGCTGTCCCATGTATCTGATCTATTAGGAAATAACACAACGCATAAGTAGCATTGAACTTGTTTTTCACTCTAGTGATACGCTGTAACTACGTTCAGTGGGTTCGTACACTTAACCTTTGTAAATTGAACATTCACACTCCAAGCCCTTCCCAATTTGTTTCTCACACAATAAACTTCAATTTTTTGCTTCTTATCTTCATAAATTACAAAATATATTATAAACATGCAACATTTGACTATAAATTAAGAGCCAAGCATTTCTTATGATAGCAGCCTAGCACAATTTAAGCAACACCAGATGCAGAAATGATAGCCAAAATACAACCCTCTCCTAAAATTGTAACATTTTTGTATAAAATGTTGTATTACATTAACATACAACTATAATCTTAACTATGAATTCTCAAAGTTTTTTTATACAGTATATAGAATTATATGTTTAGTACAAATATAATTACTATGTAATCTGCAGGGCATATAATTATGCAATATATGAATAGTACACGCTAATTACTATGTGATTGCGGAGTAATTAGATGGTTATTTGTGCCTGGGAGTCAACTGCTGAATTCCACTCTTTAAAACATGCTTCTGCGGTAGAGATCTGAATGGAGCGTTGCAATACGAACAGACATCAGCTTACTGTATGATATATGATAAAGCATGCTTTAAAAAAAACCCAAGATGTAATAAAGCACCTCTTTGCCGATAATCACGTTCATGTTTTCCATTTCCAAAATGTAGTAAACGCTGCTACAGAATTAAAAAGCACTGTGAGTATGAACACCTCAAAAATCAAAAAAGACAGGTTAATCAATCTTTTTAAAAAGCAGAGCATAAGCCAATTCACTGACAGCGCAAACAGCAGTGAAGTTATCTTGGATGAAAGTTGAATTAGGTGTAAATTGTTCACAAACAATAGTTATGCATATTCATATCTTTCATGCAATTTATATCTACCCAAGTCTCACACTCCTCTACGTGACAACTCTGAACATGGACCAGGTTGTTTTGGGTTTTGTTTTTTAAACCAGCCCTGGCTATAACTTGCCTTTTGCATTTTGATACGTATGCCTCTATCTGTTGTTTCTGGCATATTCGTCACCACGTTGTACAGATTACTTTTACCTTTTAAAACCAAGACTAACATACAACACGTAAGAGATATGCATCAGCTGCATTTAAATTGAACAAGATTGACTAAACCAACTCTTCTCACTAATGCCCACTTCTCCCAAGATTTTAAATCATGTTTTAATGCAAAATTTACAATCCAGAACACACTTTATGCTTCACTTTTATTGCAAAACTACAACATAATTATTCCTAAGTCCCGTGGTAACTACAAACAGTTAATAATACTGAGAGTGTTTCTGAGGATTACTTACACAGCAGTAATACATAAGGTCAAAATTTCACCCAGGTTCTGTTCTGCAAAGCTTGAATTATTAAGACAGGCAGGAGTTTGGCTCTTACTAGGTACTGACTACGTTAAGAGCAAATGGATCTAATCCAGAGCTACTTTTACTGCCAGCATCCTTTGGGAAAGGTTTGTGTAAGGAGATCCTTTTCCAGCTCCCCCTCTCTTGGGGCACTTGGATATGGACTGAGGGCGGTCAGATCAGCAGCCTGGGACAAGTAACAATTCCTTCCCACCACCATTTCCCCACCCAGAGCTTCCTCTCTCCTAAGTCTGCTTTGCCTTGGGCCCATTTGGGAAATCGCTGCCAAACCACGCAGCTCTCCGCTCCTGCAAAATCCCTGCAGACTCCAAGGCAAGTTGCTCCCAGGCAGGTGACAAGCGATGTCTTACGCCTGTCTGCAAGGCATTGGTTCCCACCGGCGGCAAGGGGCCCGGCAGAGCAGAGCCGCCAGCACCAGGATGCTGCCTCCCAGAAGTCACCAGCAGCCGCGAGCTGCTACGGGCGCTACCCCGGTGCCGTGCATGCAGAGCCACGGCAGAGCCCAGCCAGAGCCGGGAGCTGCTGCCTTGGTGGGAAAGCAGCAGCTCCCAACATCCGTAGAGCCAGGATGCCCAAAAATGTCCTCTGACCAGGCAGCTTGGTGTGTGCTATGTGCAAAAACTCTGGGGCAGCAATAACTGGCTTACTAACTTCAGCCAACTACGGATATGATACTAACTTACCGCTACCTATCACCAGTTCACAGCTCTTCTACCAGGTACCACAAGCGTGCAAGGTGAGATGTTTTTCTGATCAATTTTACTGATCAAAAAAACAGGCCTTGCAGCGTAGTATAAGGTATTACCGCTTTGATATTTGTTATCTCCTGAATCACTCCCACCCTGGCCCAACGTTGTTGCAGTTGCAACAGTTCTGGACTTGAGCTCCCGTACGACAGCAGGAAGGAGGCAGCCAAACACTCCAGTCTTTGATCCAGAGATGTTTCTGAAGTTTTAACAGGGCTTCCTCTGCCCCGTGTGATCTTCCCTATGCTTCACCCTCTTTCACAGCCTCTTCCCCTTAATCTTTCATCTCCTTGCATTTCCATTTTTATTTCATTTCAGCACCTACTGAGCCTTTGGCTGTCTCCTCAGCTCCTGTTAACCCCATGGTGCACAAGAAGGGATTCTCGGTGGATATTGGCAGATTCTTATTTGTGCTCCCACTAGATGGAAGAAGTGAAAGGACTATTACTTGTTCTATCAGATTCTTATTAAACAGCAAAATGGACACTTAGTTTTCAATTTTCTTACAGTACATAAAAAGCAATTTACTGAAGTTGCCATTAAAATTACAATTACTATTTGCAAGTGATTAGCTTTAGCAGGTTTTCTACGGTTTTTAGTGAAGGGAATGCTGTAAAGAGAGCAGCAAATGCTAATGTGATGGAAGGCAAAATTATAAAGTGATAGAGGTGACCACACAGGTACAGGTCTACTTCAATGCAGGTGAAGAATATGGCATATAGGAACCGAAAACTGATCAGAATAAAGAGGAGAACCATAATCCCACTTCAACAAAAGTGCTGCTATGGGGTTCACCAAAGTACTTCTGCTTTGTAAGAACAACAGATTAAAAAAATTAGGAAAGCATGGGAAATATTGTCATCTGCATCTTAATGGATTCAAATAAACTACAGTTTTCCTGGACAAATTATTTCTAATCCCAAATGGCAGAGAAAAAAAGAAGTCATCCCCAAGAAATCATGAGAATGATGCACATAGATGTGCATGTTATTCTGAGATTCTGCTTGTCTTCTACTCAGCCTTTAGAGAAGAGTCAGGCCTACTTCAAACCTTTTCCATAATCATGATAAGCAGGTGATCTACCTTTTAAAATTAAAGCTAAAATTAAACCCAGGGCTTTCAGAGTACTACCAAATACAGAAATATGCATGCTGAAATTACAACAGATGGCAGCAGTAGATACACCACGTGACAAGGATGTTGAAACTGACTCCTGTGTGCAGAAGAGCACACCCAGGGCTAGAGCAACAAAAGGACCTAAACCACAACTTGTCTAAACTGAGACTTCAGGTTCCTGAGACCAAAGCTGGAACATTTTACACTCCTGGTCAGTCCTCCCCAGTGCTAAGCATGCAAGTCTTTGATAACGCAAATTCCACACATCCCTAGAATTATTTTCTGAATTCACCTATGAATCCACCTGAGGAGGTAAAGACTATCTCCTGTCCAAGCCCTATAGAGATCAAAAATATTCACATTGGTTCATGTGAACCAACAGACATGATTTGGAAGTGTTCATCACTACCGCGTTCTGCAGAATTGCTATGCCCAAAGTATTTTTCAAAACACCCTGGCCTTTGTTTTTATGAGACTCCACTGATGAATCATCAGTCGGTGTCTGGCAGACTTTGGCTTAATGCCTTCCCTGACCTGGAGACTCAGAACTGCTGTTCCCATTTCCCAGAAGGGTTCTCAAACATCTTGCTGCAGGGTGTTCTCAAGAAGGTGCACGGTAAATAGTGCATATTGCAAAACACAAGAGAGCGCATGATGTTTCAGCCCAAGGATGAGAGCTCTCCCTGGGAGGCAGATTGCTGGGTTCTGGCCTGCACCCAGGAAAGAGTTATTTCTCTTACAAGAGAAATGACTGGAAACCAGGATTCCCTTCCTGAACATGACTCCCTTAATTGTAAATCTGCAGAGGCGTGATCCCACTTGTGCTCTCTTCTTCTAATCCCTTCTAAAGAAACATAATCCTTTCCACAACACAGCTCCTCCCCTTTTTTTCCAGACCAACCTACTGCCTATTCCACAGTGTAGTCTCCCAGGCTTTGTGAAAACCCACAGAGCAGATCACAGAGCACAGGCATCCAACTTCCTCGAAGACTATTCTGATCACTAACTTAATGACTAAAGCACCATGACATCTTCTGCTAGGTGCCCATTAAAAGAAGAGTGGCTCTCTACTACCAGGAGCATACACCACTTTCTGTGTGGACAGATGCACCTGCCTGAGGCTGTGAATCTGGCTCCTTAGGTTCAAAGTCTTCCAACAATTTTGTTTCTGTACTTCTTACTGTCCATCTAGAGATTTATTGTGCAGGTTTTTTTTATCGGTTGTTTGGAGTTGGGTTGTGATTTTTTTTTTTTTCTGGTTGGTTAGTTTTGGTTTTTTACATAGTATTTCCCGTGTACTTTATCAGGATTCTGGGCATCTTTAGATATCACCTGGAAGCAGGGGCTCCTGACTTTATGTGCCTAAATCTATCTCTCGGTCTCTTTCTGGATGTTAAATTCTACTAAGAGGGCTCCATGCCCCATGTTCTGCATTTTGCATTGCCCAAGTTCACCACTGGATCTGGCCTCTAGTACTTAGCAGGACTCTTGTCTCCATTTTGAGTTAGATCCTGGTACTTTTAGTTGACCAATTCCTGGACATTACAGATAAAGACTGCAAGAGAAAACTCCTATGCTGGAAATTTATTGATGAAAAAGGGGAGGAATGACATCTTAAGATTTCCTTTGGTACTTTCAGTCTTTTCTGGGGAGGAATGGGGAAAGGCTGAGAGGAAAACTCAGAGGTGGCTGAACCCTGTGGGTTGGCTGACGGACGTCTGCTCAACTTACAGGTTATGTAAGAGCAAAGCCTGGCAACCCTACGATGAACTAGTTTACATTTTTGTTCCATGAGAGCAGCAAGCGAAAGGAAACCCCGCTCCCCAGTGTTAACAACATTGTGGTCTGCTGCTGAAATTCTTTCTGTCTTCACTCGGACGGATATCCTGATCTATCACCTTCCACTTCTGCTACAAATCTAACGAAAGATTATGCTAGGCTCCCTAATTTTCCACTGAGGACAGCAGTTTTGCATTATACTCATGCCAACATGGTTAAATACATTTTAATCACTAGAGTTATTCTGAATTTTCAATAATCTAAGTTCAAGAATTTTATTTTTAATGCTACTTTTACTTCTTCTGTCCAAGGTATCTCACGTAAGAGGCAGAAACGTATGAATAAAATCAGAGGCTGCTAAACACAGACACTTCCAATTGTTGCAAACTGATTGTCACTGTTTCTCACATTACTGGACTGATGATTTCAGTTCTACCCTAAAGAGTTTTAGGGTCTAAAGGTCATTTTAATGTATCTACCCTGCACTAGCATAAAGGATGGATTACGCATGACTGGGGCCATATACAGAATATATTTTTTTCCGAGAGAGTGATCTCAGTCATTCCACAGACAATTCATGCTCTGTACTGAGTCAGAGGCTGGTTTTGTAATGTGGAAGACTATCGCCACCGTTTCAGCTGAGTTCTTCTAATTTCCCCTTAAAATATTCAAAGTGAAAATGTGCTACTGCATATGCTCTCATGTAATACAGTTCAGTGTTTTATTATTAGCTAAATCCTAAGTCAACAGAATTGAGAAGGAACTAGCACACACAGAAATACAGAATAAACCTGGGAAAATATTCAAACCTACACGGTTGCCATGAGAAGTGATTTACTGCATGCAAGTTCTCAAGACACAGTGAGGGACTGTTTACCAAAGTCATGCCAATTTACAGGGCAAGTTTCAGCATTTCTTTTTATTACTGCAGAATTGAATTCACAACTTGTTTCCTCTTTTCCTCAGACTTGATTAATTACCGTGTTAAAATAACTACTGTTCTCCTGCTTATAATGGTCTCCCTCTAAAGTGCTGCCCCAGCAAAATAAACCAGGAGAAAGCTTCTAGCTCTTTGCTCTAGCACTGCAATCCTTTCTAATCTCACTATTTTTCAAATTTATGTTCCATTCCGATAAAGCTTGTGTGAATATTATAGCAAATCAGATAATACAAGGTTATGACCCTTGTAATTGATCCTTCAAGGTTCTTTTTGCCTTTTTCCAGTTGACGTGGTAAAAATTACATTTAGATGTGCTTGTTGACACTTGAGAATTCACTTTGTTGGTCATATACACTGTTTCAGAGAGATTGCATTACATAATGATGTATTTCTAGTGCTTTATTTCTTCTGTACCTACAACCCCATTAAGCTGTAAGCAAACGTCCCGTGGGGCTGTAAGCCTACAAGTATCAAGGGGGCAATGCTCCCATACTGTTCAGAGGGAGTACAGCTGGAGAAAGTATTATGTGAAGATACAGGGTTAAACATTAGCTACTATTTAAAAATATTTTCAAATAAATAAAAAGGCGCTTAAAATAAAAAGTTAAATTTCGTTTGTAGAAACAATACGCATTTTAATGAACACAGACCATGTATGTTGGCACTAGAAATCAGTTACCTGTAGCAATGGTTTCTGTATCACATGACCACTGGAATAAAGTGATTAATTGGACTGTCTCAGTAAATGCAATCATTACACTTTTAATTAACCTTTTAAACCTCTTCCACCTTTTAGTTTTGTTATACGTTAGATTTTTGCTGTTTTCCAGTTATTATGCTCGACTAAGCTTAAAACAATGCAGAGTTGTGTTAGAAAGATAAGAGAAACAATTCAAAGAATTCTTACTGTTCCTAATACGAAAATACCGCTGATACTGTCATCATAAGGGTAGTTATAAATCAGGTGGAGGACAGACATTCTGAACTCTGTGGCTACGTTCCCACCTAATTTTTGTTTTGGCAGCACACTGTTATTTAATGGCTCTGGCTACCAGGAAACTAGCTTTTGAAAATTCTTTCTCAACCTAGTTATAATTACTCCATATAAATCATACAATGATCAATTATAATAATCTTAGCTTCATCCATTATTTAAACTTAGCATTTGAATCTACAGAGCAGGAGTGCAGGAAATTCCAGAGTCCTCTCTCTGCTCACTACCAACTGCTTTATTCCTGAAGTCATGCCAGTTACAGAAAAGAAGGGGCCAGATATGCTCTTAGCTATGACATCGAAACCTGAAATAACCATAGATTTCAGATGAGGAAAGGTTTTTGGCCCTGAATATGGTATTTTTTCTAACCACACTAGCTTCCTGTTGTTGAAGCTAAATTCAACATGAGATTTTTGCTTTCTTTACATTGGTGCACCAAAATCAGAGGAGTTCTACAATTATATACCCTGAGAGCACAGTACATACTCACTTTAAAATGGCTTAGATCTTTCTCATATATACGCATAGTCCAGACACATTTGTGTACACACTTGTGTATGTTCTTAGAATGTATCTGTACTATTTGGCTGCACGTCTCATTTCACAAGAAAGCTACTTACATATTTATTAATAAGTAAGAGAAATAATCCAAGTGGTTTTGTTTAACTTAAGGTTGATTCTAAGACATCTGAATGCAGTGTGGTTGAAACGATAAGTCTGATGGAAGAAGGAAAGACTCTAAAAGGAAACAAACTTTCACAAAGGCTCAAGCAAAACATCCAAACATTTTTCAGAAAAAGTTTATACCGGGATTTCAATCTAGCAACAAGGATTTCTAGAGAATAATAAACCAACAACATATTTTTGTCTATGCAAAATATTAAGCTTATGATTATTACTTTTTTGTACCTTCTCCTATTTCAGTCTCAGCCATAATATGTGCTATAAAATGTAAACATAGGGCCTGTTTTGAGGTTTAATATTTTGAAATTTTCCAACACATATTTTAGTGTTTTAACTACATGCCAAAATTGCCTTGTCAATAAAGCTGTATTTTTCTGTTTTACTTTTTTCATTTCATTAAACAATAAAGCTATTAAAATGCAGGAAGTGAACATGTAAAAAGTGTTAGGATATATTAAAAAAAATAAAGTGGTGCTATTGCACATACAGAACCACACTTTCAGCACCAAAAGAAAAAGTAACAGGTGAACCACAGGGAAAGAGGTCAAAGGTGGGAACATGAATACTGTCTGGCACAACAGGCAAAGGGCTGAGAAAGCCCTCAACTTAGACTATAAATGTACATACAAATAGGCACAACTCCAACACCACAAACAAAAATATAAATCCATACATCCAAATTTGGGCATCACTTGAAATTTGTCCCTGGTCAAAGCACAAGTAGAAGCTCAGAAAATGGGTCATAAGTAAAAATTAACTGATAGGAATTTCTTTTTCTTTTTTAAATAAGAGGTAGATATGACCCACAGCAACTCTTTCCAGGAGATACGAAATCTCTTCCTCAAAAGTCTAGCTAGGAACTCCATTTAGCTAATTGGATGAATTAATGCACAGTGGAGGAACCAAGGGACTTCTCTGTGCTCCTCAGCTGGGCAGACTTTGGTCTGCCCAAAGCCCTAAAAAACTTGCAGTATTTAGATTCAAGCAGAGAAAGGAAAAAGTGATGAAAAACAGTCAGCAGGGATTTATCAAGGTCAGATCAGGCCTGACTGCCTTCTGCTTTGAGATGACTGGTTTAGTAAACACAGGGAGAGCACAGTGTCAATTTACATTGACTTTCGCAAGCCTTTTGATACAGTCTCACATTAATCCTTCCAGCCAAATTGGAAAAACAGGGTTTGAATGGGAGGACTACAGGGTGGAAACTGGCCCTGCTTTGAGTGGGACCTTGATGACTTCCGAAGATCTCCCCCCCCCTTAATTATGTGCCTAATCTATGCTCTAACCTGTTTTTCAATAACTCCATAGCATCTCCAAATATCCAGTATTCCATATGAATGTCATCAAAATTTTTTCCTGGTATCTAATCTGTCACTTTCTGCAAATAATTCCCGTTTCCTTCCTAACTTTACTCCTTTCCTCTTAGCAAGAGCTTTTTAACTACTTGAAAACTGTCATTCTCACTCTCTCTTAAACCAATCATCCCCAACCTGCTAATTCTTTCTTCATAATGTGTAAATTTTTTTCTAAATATCTAAACTTATGCTACTTTATTCTCAGATTTGAAAAAAACCTGGAGATTAGCAAAAAAATCCATAGACCAAGAGTTACTGTATGAGTAGTACTCAGGAGATCGCTACAGACAGACAAAACCTGTTAATTCAAGAGTTGCTGAAGCGTAGCTTACTCCAGCCTCAAGCAACACCAGTGTAGGTAGGGATGGTTTACACACATTGACTGTCTACTGCAGGAGTATATATTACCTTATCTACGACAGCAGCTTGCTCCTGATAGCTATAAACTGAAAAAAGAGTCAAAGTGTATAAAACCTTAGTAGAAAAATTATCCTGCTTATTCTGCAGTATTACACTTTCAGAAGGAAAATCAAGAGAGGACAGAGGGCTGGAGAAGTGAGTGTGAATCGAGTCTGACAACAGCAGCTGATGGGATAAATCAGGAAACATTTGAAAGCAGAGAGTGCGGAAAGATACTCTCTCCAGCACAAGAGGAAAGCTCTACCTTCTCTAAAGCTCTCCTGCAGCTCCTGTCAGGTAGACACAGATGTCTCTCTGGTCATGACAGAAGTACATTAGCACAAGTGAAAGGAGAGACTGAAATGACAGTGAAAGCAGCAGTAACAGAAACGGGGCAGATGCTCAATTGGTGACAGCAGCAGTAGGGGTGGGGCGAAGGTTGCCATCACAGCAGCAGAGAGAGCAATAGAGTCAGAGAACATCAAAAGTCACAGCAGCTGTGGAGGCACCGAACGATCCCCTCTTGCCCTGCTGCTAGTGAAAACCATTTGAGGCAGCTATCTGGCCTATCTACCAAACAATATGAACCTCATTACATTAATCCACCACCAGCTGCTCGTCTTTTATCTATCAGTTGGTCCCAATGCAATCCTGTTGAATGCAAATAAATTCACCATAATGTGAAGAGCCTAACACGGGTAACTCTTGTCTATTCATGGACTTGCTGTGGATCAGCTTCAGGCAGCTTATGTGAGCTGCAGTCACTGTGTTGCTGCTGACTGTGTTGAAGTCTCATTGCTGAGGCTTCAAAAGCCAATGATCAAGGAGATTTGCACATTGGGGCAGGGGCACTTAAGGAAACAGGGAAAATAAGATACTTTGGAAATAAGTAACTTAAATGATACTGACTTAGAAATTTAATATTGATTATGATGGTCACCATCTTACTGTCTGTTCAGAAGACAAAACAGTACACAATGAAGGTAAGGCAGCTGTGTATGAAGTATGTCACTTACCCACATACACCTGGGGATTTATTAACTTGAGATCACTATGTTATTTGATAAATTAGACCACACTAATAATTAGACCACTGTCTACCCTAAATTACCTTTCACTTCCACTTATGCCATGTATGACACGTGGCCATAGACAGAAAGCTTCTTACTGTTTTGTCTTCACTGTTCTGGTCTCTCCCCTGCTCTCCGCTGATCTCTCTCCCTGAGCTAGTCTGTTTTACCTTTATTTATCTTGTATAAACGTCCAGTTTATTCTTTTTTTCCCAAATGTAAAAATTTAGTTCTTCCTGAGAAAAGGCAAGCAGCAAATAAAATTATTTTGACTTCATTGTTAACTACATAGCACTCCTCCTTCTTTTTCGAGGTGGTGCCCCTGTGTCTCCGCTGTCTGTTATTTAGTGCCCAGTCTGAAGCCCACTGAACACAGTCGTTTGACTTTCATTTGCTTCATTAAACTCTGGATCAAGGTTCAATAGACTCTCGATCCAGGTTTTATGCCCTAATTCAGCCCGTGCTTTAAAACCATTTAAATCAACTAAGAATTTGACCAAGTGCTCTCATGAACTGGGCATCAGGTTACACACTCCTTGGCTCCATTTTTAACTCTAAAATATATATAGAATGCATTGGCTTTCATTTAGTGTATATGTTTACAAATATGTGAATGCACATGTACATAGGAGTAAAGTAAAAACAACTGAGAGAGAAAACGAATGTTGCAGTAAAATTAATTATTTCAATGTTCAAACACAAAAGTAAAATTCATGTCCCCCTAATTACTGAGTAGTGATCCTCACTAAGTAAAATGACAACACTACATTCAAAGAGTCTACTTTATTCAGTCACTTCACACACAGGCACACTGTTGAATCGCAGCCAATTCTGGAGAATTATGCCTATCCAGCACCAGTAATACTGTCCAAGAGGCACTGGAGGGACATGGCTAAGAGATCAACTGAGACCATATAATACTCCTGTAATCAAAACTATAACATTTACCCAAATCACTATTATTATTTTTCATCATTAACACTCCTGATCAGGTAAAAGTTGTTACTGCTGCCAGGAATTCAAACCGTGAGACTGACTTCCCAGCTCACATCCTGCTGGGACACTTGTGCAGTACTGACCTACATGGATGGCTTTGTAATACTAATTCACTGGTATTAACAGTATTAATCACATTCCCTTCACTGCAGGTGCAGCCAGTACAGTGTTGCAGAGACAGCAATTGGACAGTGCACGATAGTTGTAGAGTGGTAGAGTCATTCCTCTGGCACATAATATAGCCCACTGATCGCTCTGTGATGTGGTAACATGGAGAATAGAGTTCCCTGAACCTCTCTGCATAAACATAGCTCTAGTTTCTGACTTTCTGTGTCACTGAAGCCATGGATCCAGGATGGGTGCGGAGCTTTTGTATTGCTAATTTCTGCCTGCAAACCTTGATGCTTAACCAAACTGAGCAGAAAACTCTACTGAGTTTCAGTTTCTCATTTTTCTCCACTCTCTTTTTCTTGAAGAATGGATTCAGTAACACTGGTAGGAAACTTCTGGCAGAAGGCTGAAGTACTTAGAACAAGTGCCCCTCACAAACAGGCTGATGAGAAGTTTCTTCTCAGTCCTGTTGGAGATAGGAGATTAACAGCACCCTACGTATATTTGCTTTTTGTTTGTATTTACATGCTTCTTCATCCCCATCAAAACCAAAAAAGAGTTTGCTTGTACACCTATTGATTAGTGTCTATAGCAGTATTTTTACTTTTGAACATACTTACAAATGCATATATTTAGTTTAAAAATAGTACTCAGATTAAAGCCTATGACCTAAACTAAACCTGCATCTTGAAGTGAGTGATGCTCTAAAATTATTGTGATATATGAGAGAGACATAAAATAATGAAGAGCCCAAACCCCCCAAACAAGCACAACACACAGAAGCACTGAGGACAGAACAGAATCTCAAAATTCACTACATATCAGATACCACCATGTGCACGCATTTCTCAATCAGCAACAACTCTTGTTCTCCAATGCCCTCATAAAACAGTGAAGCTTTCACACATCCTATTAAGTGTGCATCCAATACAATAGTCGAGTTTGCTCTGTAATTCGAGAGTATGAGAAAGAAAGATTAAGAACACTACTGAAATCAACACCAAAACTTCAAATAAAATGAATCATGATTAGCTGTTAAAGCTAGAATGATGTAGAAAGGAGAAATATCCACAATATAGTAGTGCACCAGTAAATAAATAAAGTACGAAAGTCCCACATATTTGACATTTGAAGAACAAAACTATCCATCAATGTCTTGGCACAGATCGATCAAACAGAATGCTACTGCCGAAAACCTAATAGTATGATGGTAATAATGTAGCCATAAAGCCTCTGCTCTATAATTGACTGCTTCCACTTGAAGCTAACATGTCTAAAAGAGTGACTAATGTTCACCTAAAGATTTCACTTGCATTGAATGACAATCAGCTACACCTTGTGTAGATTGCTTATGCTGGGTAATTGTTGAGGGACTTGAGCCAGAGGGGAAATAGTCTACTTAAATAACGAAATTTATATGAAGAATGGTATGATAATCTCAAAGGAAAACATACAGTTTCTCACCTGATTGTAAAACTCAACACAATACTCTACTTTAGCCAACATATTCCTTTCCTAAAGCAGAAGCATCAGTAGTGACTCCGAAAATCGGTCAGAGTAAGTTTTTTATTTCAAACAGGTATTTAAACTTTCAGCAAGGTATAAAAAATACACTCTATGCTACCCAAATTTACAGCCTATATTCCATAAATAAAGACCATATTTCTGAGAATTTGCAGATACATTGTACGCTTTGGTCAGATTTTCCTTTGATAGAGGGGGAAACAATGCAGTTTCACGGAAAGTCAATAATCAGTGTTATAAAACCAAACAGAACTATACACTTCAATGACATGACCTGTCTCTATAACTTACTTTTGTGATCTTACAGAGCAAACTATCTTAAAAATAGTATGAGATGACACACAGTTTATTTCGTTTTAATTCAGGAGATGATGAATTTAAGCATATTTTTGTACTTTCCTGAATGAAAAAAACTGAAAAACTGAAGAATCAGTTTGTTTTTTCTTAATTTTTTGAGGCCAGAATGAGAAATTTAAATTTGCTTTGTAAGTTTCACTGCAGATAAAAATATACAGACAATTAAAATGTTTGGAACTCTCTAATGGACCATCAGTGTAAGTCAAATTGCTCTGTTGCCTTTGATATATACTTAAAGGTAATTGGTTAGTCTTAGTGATGTATTTTTAAAGAGCTACCTATTGATTAATAATGTTTCAATATTAATATAACCACTTTGCATGGATCAAGAAACATCAATAGCAGAAACCCATATTTATCCACAAATTAACTGGATATAGATCTGTTGCTTTAAGTCAAATGAGATGTGTTCTCTCATTATTTTACAAGAGGAATGAGAATGTAACAGTGAAGATTAAAGCAAAACTTGGTTTTATATTTTAGCTGCACACAATGGATAAAGTTCCTGTTTTCATGCTTTTGCAGAATACATAAAGAAAGGATGCAAAAACAGAACTCCCACCTGCAGGAATCGCTGACACAGCAGCTTTGTACTTTGGGGCCTTCTGCTGAAATGCTGGACAAAACGAAATGTACAGTACAAACAGAGGTGGTTTTTTTCTTTTCTTTTCTTTTAATCCAGTTAAAAATGGATTTAACCAGTAAATGATCTTGTAATCTGATCCATATAGCCAGAGCTCTTACAGTCACACTCATCTCACTATCACCCAACAGGCTCCGTCAGGACACAGAGGTTTGCTGATTTAAAGAGCTATTTGAAAATAATACGCTGGCCTGCATGTGGTGAGCCATCACACAAACACAGAGCTGAACATGAAAAACTGCTTGCAGATGAAAGTTATCTACCTGAGACCACACAGTGAGAAAACAACTCAGTTAATTTCCATAGGAAATGGCAGAAAAAAGAGTGTTGTGCCTTCCTACTGCAAACATTAATGAATAAATTCCGGAAAGCCCCATTGTCAAATATTTTACCAAGCAGTTCAAAACCTGTATTGCACTGTGAAATCTTAACAAGGTCAGAGAAATTCAAGGCTGGAAGGAACTGTAACGGCTATCTTGTCCGTCCTCCTGCGGCAAGCCAAATTGAGCCCCTCCTTTCCTTAAAATATCTGCCTGTATCTCCCCGTCGAGGGGATGCTACAGCCTCCAGGGTACTGCAGTGCCTAGTTATTCTTAAAGTTAGATTTCTTTTCCCTAATATCTAACCTAAACATCAGATACTACAATTCAGACCAATTGACAATTACCCTGTCACAAAGGATATTAGACTGCTTTGACATTTGTTCTTAATGAATCCACACTGACCCTCCTTATCACCTGACATCCCCTGGATGCTTTTAAATCAACTTCTTTAATACCCTATTTATAAATCATTTATAAAAATGTACAAAACTAGTGAAGGGTCGGGGCCAGGAGCATCAGTTTCCATTTCTGAAGGGGTCCTGGAAGAAGTGTCAGTCTGCTCAGCATTCAGCCACCGAGTCATAGAGAGCTGAAAAGAGATGGGATCAGGGAATATCGCATCACAACAAACATAATCTCTGGCCTTCAGGTGAGGGCCATAGCCATTAAATGATCACTAAGTTTAAAACTACGGAAAGCCCTGCTATAAACAAAGGAGATCTAGTTTCTGGATGAAGCATTTTGTCCTTCCCTAATCAGGAATTCTTTTTAAGGTGAATTAAAGTGTTGGGATAGAGCTACTACTAAATTAGAATGGCTCTTAGAAGACTTCCCTTCTCCTCTGAGTCTGCAAAAGCTTAGAATAAGCTAAATAACAGGTTATCCACTCCACATTTTGGTAGACTAAGCCATCGTGATTCCACAGCTGGATCCCTCAGGCTTCTGAAGCAGCAAGAGCAGGAAGGGGAAAGTAAAGGAAGCATGGTTTATTATAATCAACGATTTACTGTGGATTGGCATGTCCTAAAACTGCAGCTACTGCAGAAACAACACAAGGATTAGCTGCTTCAACAAACATACAACTTGCATAAAATTTCCCTGTTTTATTTGTTTCCTAAGAATAATTCTAAGGTCATTTTTGCCTTTCTGTAAAAAATTAAATAGGCAACTTTTCTAGTTTGTCTTCATTTGAATATTTCTGTAAAACTCATTAATGATTCGACTGCTTCTGGAAAAGCTCAATTTGCATGTAAATCTTGCTGCAAAGTAAGCATAAATCAATAAAAGTTACTTCTTCATTAAAGTCATGAAGAAGTAACATGGCACTACGTCAAATGAAGTGTAACGTTTTCGTACTTTCTATTAAACACTCACAGGTGCTTTGCATTTTGCTATAGTATTTTTATGCAATGCAGAATCCCAAGTTCCAATGATCCACCCAAATTCCCAGCAAGTTAAGCAGATGCATAAGAAGCAATTCAGAAAACAAGCAGTAACACCAAGAAAAAGGCCATTAAACGCGCAGAGAAAGCTTTTACCAGGGCAAAGGAATAGGTCAAGTTGTGCAAAAAGGAAGTATAAGGAGCAGTTTAATGGCCTTAAATGCATCAGTAATTTTACAGCATTTGCTTTTTTTTGTAGTGCAAGGATGTACTCAGTACCTAAAAGCTACTATATTTAACTGGAAAAATGAGTGACCACTGTTTACTACTACTAAATTCAGGCCCCAAATCCATGACATAAAATTACTATTTACTTCAACCAGCTAAAAGGCTTTTATATATTTAAAATATGTATTTTTCTGAATTTTCATCCAAGATGCCTCATTGTCATTTTTGAGAACTTGCAGCAAATTAATATGGATCTCTATCCATGGATGAAAATATTTTTTGTATAACAATGAAGTCATTACTCTTTATTTCTGTAAATTCCATGAGACCAAGAAATAGAAGCACAACAAAAATCTTTTTCATAACAGCTGATTAGAAAATATGGCCTGCAGAAAGTCTAGCTCTCTTTGCACTTTGCACATTAAGAATCCAAATACATTACCAAAGCTGGGATTTTAACCCCCTACAGCTTTAGCACAAAGAAGCACATTAATAAGATACAATTTAGATTTGCATTTTTTAATAAGCAAGGGGATCAAAGAAAATATGAATGCTGAAGGGATGTTAAATCATGTGCAAATTCAAACATCAAGGTATACTACAGAATGAAGATGCATTTGCACTAAAGTGTAGTAAGGTTTTCCAGAAGTTATGGTGAACAAGATGTTCTTTATGAACTGTTTGCCTGCACCTAGTATGTCTGGGAGAGAAGCAGATGCATTCAAGTTGAACCAAATATTTGGGGGATTTGCGTAATGTTAATGGTTGATGGCAAATCAGCAGGGATGGTGGAAGACCAGCAATGAAAGGATTAATCTTTGTAATAACCTAGTAATGTTGTCATTAAAGACTTTGGCCTGTTTCTATATGACTATATAAATATCTTGAACTATCATATATTTTTATTCAGACATCAGGATGGCAGATCTCATGAAGGTGGCCACATTGCTGTAAGCTATGGGGAGTAACCATTAGTATTGGCATACCAACCAGAATGGACTGGTACAAAAGATTGCTGCTGACCTGCCATTAAAAAGGGCTACATAGCTACGTATGCACATCTTCACAGCCCATGAGGCAGCTGAGCTAAAACAGCAGAATACAAACTTGTACCAGCACTTTTGCCATTTGCACATATTTGGGACAGCTGACAGGTACATAAAGCGGTATACGGTTGTTGAAAAGGGCACCAAGAAAACAAGGAGGAAATGGCCTTGACAGGCTAATGACAAACATTCTTCTCTGCAAAACTGTGTTACATTTTTTGAAGAATTGAGTTCGGAAGCTAAAGCTGCCTCCAGGCGTGGCCAGCATTTACTCATCAGATCACCACAGGCCTTGATGACCTTGGCAGTCTTACAAGGATCATATTTCTACATGGATGAACTGTTCCTGAACAATTTCTCCAAACAGCATTTCTATCAATGTCAGGTACGCTTGTCTCCTCATTCTACTTCCTTGTCCTTGATTAAACATATGTATAGTGGACATTTAAGAGAGAAAAACAAGTCTTCACTAAAATTCATGTTTAATAAAATTAAATCAATCAATCATAGAACTAAAATAGTGTTTTTAGTTATCACATTCTTCACTACTTGCACGCTTTGTTCCTCTCTCCATCCTAGTGATTTACTTTCTAAGTTCATCAGGATAGGGTTTATCTTGTATTCCGTGTTTGCGCACAGCCTGGCAGAATGGTACCTCGTTACCAAATAGCTGTTGAATGTTATGCAATAAATATGATTCATATGTGGATCATCTGCATCATTTTTACAAAGAGTGACAGAAGAGAATACTTTTTGAAGGAATCACTTTCAACACTTCAGTGTCAGAGTGCAGCAATGATGTAGACTTATTGTAAACTTCCAGTCTAGGAGTTTCCCATGAATTTTGAGGGTAAAATGCTCAATGTAATTGGCGTATACAATGAATTATATTCTCTGCTTGCAATTAGACTCTCAAAAATCTGCAGTAACTTTGTTGCTTCCTGAAAGATGTCAAATTCTGTCTCATTTTATAGCCTTCTCCCATCTTCAGAAGAGACCAACACAGAACATGAAATCTAATCCACAGCTCTTTAAGCATCACACAGAAAAAAATGAGGATGATATTTATTCTTTCCCTGCATAAATAATGTGTAACAGAAATCTATATACTGAGCTGGAGAAGTCTGTTCTAGCACCCATGGAGGAGCCTCTACTCAAACACCAACACTAAATTTACAAGAGAATTCAAGATTTAGTTCTTAATTACCATTTCCTGTCTTGTCTCCATCTGTACTAACAGCAAATTAAATGACACCATGCCACACTCCCCCCATCTTGCTACAGTGGAGTTTCGTGGAGAGGAAAAACCTACAAAAATGTCCTGGAAAGCAGCTGTTATTGGCTGCTGTCAGACAGGCATAGATAAACATCTGTTCTGATTCACTGCAGAAATCTTGCTATTCTTAAGTTCCTAACACATGCATAAATTGTAAGAGGTTGAACAGAACGATTACTCTGTATCTGAACATTACGATTTTTTTCTTTTTAGTGGAAAATAAACTTGGACGAAAACATCACCAGAAAAACTTCTAAAAATTTGACCTAATCTTTGCTAATTTTCAAGAATATATTTATTAAGTCATGTTTCATTCACAGAAATCCAATAACAAATCTTCAGCAGAAAACAAATTTTCAGCAGAAAAATCTGCTGCTTTGAAAGCAATAAATAAGTTGAATTTCTCGATTCAACAACAATTCAGCTAGTGCCTTGTTAAAATTTTAAAGTTTGGCTTGGGTATCACGTGGCACAGTAGTCATCCTGGATACATACCTGAATTACTCACTGGGACAGATCTATCAAGCTTTATTGAGTTGGTAAAAACAAATGACCATAAAGATCGACTTTGGTTTATGAATCTGGCCCATACAAAGAAAGAAACATTTATTCAAATCAGCTTCCAGCACAACAGCTGAAAGCAACAGATAATAAAACAAATTGGTGCTTGATCTAGAACTATTTGATATATTTATATATTTTGTAGGACGCACTGTTATTCATGTCTTATTCAAAAATTGCTCCATTTAGCTGTTGAAACAATACAGTATGATATTAATGCCAAATGTTAACAAAAGCTGTTTTGGCTCAACCAAAGGGGAAAACAAAAAACCCCACAAAATTTTAATTTTCTGTATGGCACTGTCACTAGATATATAGCGTGGATACTGAATGGTAAACTAACCAGAATAAAAGAATCACCCTTTTAATGAGTGTAATATATCATGACAATGTCAATTTGATTAATGTAATGGGGCCACATTTCAGAAGGAGGAAATTACAGGTCGTTAGGGTAAGTTAAAATTATGTTATAGATTTGAATGATTTTCTTCATTTTGCTAAGAATTTATCAAATATCTTTCTTTGAATATCTTATGTTTTTCTTTAAAATCTCACACCATTTTTCTTGCCTCTAACCAGTTTTAACTCAGAACCCGAAAAGCGTGAGTTCTAAGGCTATGTCTGATTATACAACATCTGGAATGAATAGAAAGAAAAAAACTAAACTCGTGAATCTACTGTGAAAAACAACTTCTTTTTACTAATATAATTATACATACAAGTTCATTTTTTTCACACAGATTTTTAGTAAACATACAGTTGGGTAAGTTTTATGCCTTGGAGATACAAACAAAAAATGACAAGCAAGACAAGGCACAAGAGTTTAGCGGATGAAAACAAAGGTTTTGGAAGCAGAGGAGGCAGCTTGGGAAAAGCAGAATACAAAACACAAGATGAAAAGCGAAACGGAAGGATGCAATAACATGGGGAGAGGCAGTCTGGGCAGAATATGTATGTAGAGGAGAGCGAGAGCAATTGAGGTTTAAAGGTAGAGATGAAGAGCTTGAATGTGATCTGGCAAAAGATAAGAAGATCTAAAGGATGCACAAAGCTTACAAAAACAAAGAAACCACTAGCCTGCCAAAAACAAATAATTTTGTATGTCTCTACCCACAGAGTTTTAAGAAATTAACTAGATACAAGGAGTGAGATTTTTCTCACTACTGAGGATGGCAGAGAGCATTCACATAAACAAGAGGGGAAGCATGGAATCACCAGGGAAGCAGAAGATGTCCCAGAACACAGTGATAGATGGAGAAAGAGGACATCTATTCACTTACACCTATGCAAATGTTTTCTTCTGGGGGCAGAGAGAGTGCCTACTACTTTTTCTTTAGCAAGCACAGGAAGGAATAAAGCAAGACTTCTATAAATTCATGGCGAGCTCCAGACATCTCAAGTCACGGTGCAAAAGAAACGTGTCAGCTAAAACCAATTCAGACCACATCCTGTGGTACACTAAATACCTGAGTGCTATTTTGCCCTTGGAAGGTGGCTGCAGAGCGTGCCTGCTTTGCATGCTATACAACCTTTCTGCCCACCCCACAGAGCACCTCCCAAGTGCAGTCAGGTTTCAGCATGAGAGAATGGAATTTTGAAATCTTCCTGTAGGATTATTTTGCCCCACTACCGACAGTTGTTTTAAAGTAAAATTAAATCATCTCTTGACTCAAGCTACTGAAAAAAGAAAAGACTCATGAAATCCAGCAAGTTGAAGATGAGATTTCATTATGGATTTTTGCAAAATCTGGCTTGTATCTGATTTGAACTAGGCAAATCATAGTTCAAATCAACAGATCTAAACGCAGATTTTTATATTTGATGTTTGAGTTACTCTGTTTTTTTAATCATTACATACTTCTTCCTACTACTACAAAACATTAATGAATTTAACATTTATCCTCCTAATATCTCAGAGGGGCAACATTATAGTTCTGATTTATAGCTATGGAATTGTTTCGGTTTGGCCTGGATAAATGCCAGGTGCCCACCAAAACCGCTCTATCACTGCTCCTCCTCAGATGGACAGGTGAGAGGAAATATGATGAAAGGCTCGAGAGTCGAGATAAGGACAATGAGAAATAAAACTAGATCTTAAAACACCTTCCCCTGCTCCAGCATGAAGTCCCTCTCACAGGAGACAGTTCTCCACAAACTTCTCCAGAGTGAGTCCTTCCCATAGGCTGCAGCTCTTCACAAACTGCCCCAGCTTGGGTCCTTCCTACGGGGTGCAGTCTTTCAGGAACAGGCTGCTCCAGTGTGGGTCCCTCACAGGGTCACAAGCCCTGCCAGCAAACCTGCTCCACCATGGGCTCCTCTCTCCATGGGTCTGCAGGTCCTGGCAGAAGCCTGCTCTAGCACGGGCTCCCCATGGGGTCACAGCTTCCTTCAGGCATCCATCTGCTCTGGCGTGGGGTCCCTTCCACGGGCTACAGGTGGATATCTGCTCCACCGTGGGACTCCATGGGCTGCAGGGGGACAACCTGCCTCATCATGGTCTTCATCACGAGCTGCAAGGGGAGGCTCTCTGCTCCAGCATCTTGAGCACCTCCTCCCCCCTCCTTCTTCACTGACCTTGGTGTCTGCAGAGTTGTTTCTCTCACATAGTGTCACTCCTCTCTCTTCACTGCCATTTCACCGCAGTTTTTTCTTCCCCTTCTTAAGTACGTTATCACAGAGGCGCTACCACCATTGCTGATTGGCTTGGCCTTGGGCAGCAGGAGGTCCATCTTAGAGCCAGCTAGCACTGGCTTTATCAGACATGGGGGAAGCTTCTCACAGAAGACACCCCTCTAGCCCCCCCGCTACCAAAACCTTGCCACGCAAACCCATAACAGGAATCCAGGCACAGAAAAAGTATTTATGACTTGGTCAGACCATACATGAAATCTATGTATTCACAAGGGCTTTAAGAGATACCTTGAGCAGAATTCTTAGGTCCTCCAGTAATTTCTTAATCATAATACCATCTTTCCATACAAAATTTTGATATATCCTAAGATCTTAGTTGACATTGCAAATAAATGGACCTAGGTATTGTCCCAAGTAGTGTTAGAAGTATGATTCTTTTGTGGGTCTCAAAATCCAAATTCTAATAAGGCTTTTAAGGTAACTTTATATATTGTTTATATTTCTTTTTCATGCATTTTAGAGAAGAAATCCCAACCAGTCTTGAATGATGTCCTATGTAAATTTGAAACTTATATTTTCATCCAGTTAGTGAGTCATCAGTCAATGCCACGTTCCCCGTCTGACAGACTTCCTAGCAACATTTACAGAGCAAGCCAAGGTTAATTTTGTTCAAATGTGGACAGTCGAAATGAGCTCTTACCCCAGTTAAGTATTTTCTTCTTAAAACGGCCATGACAATTTTTCAGCAAAGAAACTTGAAAAGGCTGAACACTTCACTTGCCAGTGGTAAAATAATGATCCATAAACCATAAACCAGTACACAACATTATACAGCATGACAAAGACTACTTTTGGTCTACTTTGCTGTAAGAGTTACAATTCTAAATAGGTTAAAAATCAATTACCAATGTACAGCTTAGAAAATATATATACACTATCTTTAAGCTAGCACATATTTAGAAATTTCAAAGCCGTATGGACCACTAGGCATTTAGCCTTACATAGATTTATGATATTCTTATACATAGTGTTTTTAATTTGGTATTATTTTAAGATGTTCTCTTTGAAAGCAGAAAGGCATATGTCAATAACAGCTATGAATGATTAATTCTTCTGTTATAGGATCTTAATTTACTAAGCAGGTAACATAAATTTGTCTAAATTGAGCCCTAAGCATATTACAAATGTTAATAGAGGGTCAGGTCACGGTCTACATTAATTTGACAAACAAAGTGATGTTTTCCATTGTTAAAATGTAGTTCCCTGAAGTATAGATTAAAAAAGATGAAAGGACACTAAAGAAAACAGAGACTGATGAGATTCAACTTTGCACTGCATTGCATAGAAGTAATCTCAATGGTATGTAATCCAAGAGAGCTTCTGAAAAAAAAACAGATTAAATCTGTTTGAACAGAATAGACGTCCAAAAAGGTGATGTCCTTTCACATGTGCATTGTAGTGAGAGAACTCAACGATGGAAGGATTCGGGAGAAGGATATCTGTAGGTAAAAGCTTGTGAAGCCAAAATGCATCATCAGTAGATGGCAATGCCCTGCCAAAAGGTCTGATGGCATCAGGTCTGCTCTGTAGGTCTTCTCATGACCAGCAGGTTGAGCGAGGTGATTCCGCCCCTCTGCTCCACTCTGGTGAGACCCCACCTGGAGTCCTTTATCCAGTTCTGGAGCCCTCAGCATAGCAAAGACATGGACCTGTGGGAGCGGGTCCAGAGGAGGCCACAAAAATGATCATAGGGCTGGAACACCTCTCCTGTGAGGGAAGGCTGAGAGAGTTGGGGCTGTTCAGCCTGGAGAAGAGAAGGTTCCAGGGAGACATTATTGGGCCCTCCAGTACCTGAAGGGGACTTGCAAGAAAGATGGGCACACACTTTTTAACAGGGCCTGTTGCGTTAGGGCAAGGGGTAATCATTTTAAACCAAAAGAGAGTTGGTTTAGATCAGATATAAAGAAGAAATTCTTTACGATGAAGGTGGTGAGACACTGGCACAGGCTGCCCAGGGAAGTTGTGGATGCCCCCTCCCTGGAAGTGGTCAAGGTCAGGTTGGATGGGGCTTTGAGCAGCCTGGTCTAGTGGAAGATGTCCCTGCCCATGGCAGGGGGTCCAACCCAAACCCTTCTATGATTCTAGGTATCAGCTCCAGCACCTATGGAACAGTCAGTGCCCAAATCAACTACAGACATAGAGAACTGAGTGCCTGATACGTGAAACATGCTCTCAATAGTACAAAGATACTGAAAGTTCATTAGCATCTGGGAAAACTATTTCAGTGCCTTTGGATTCTACAATAATTCATACGAAGTTCATCAGATTCCTATTTGTCATTAGTATTCTTCTACTATTAAAAAACTCCTTTAGCATGCATTTAAATATTCCAGCTTGGCATGACATGTAACTTTCTATCATGGTCTTTCAAACAAACCTACTCTGAAAACTACAGTAAACCACTTTGTAGCTGAGACATGACATAAGATATTTCAATCCATGATCAAAACTCATGGTTACATAGCTGTCACTTATTTTCTAGACTGTTCAGTTAACCCATCCTTGACTTGGAATGAAAAGGATAAAAAAGGAACTTTGCTGGTCAAAAACCACACATTTTTACCAAAAGGACATTCAACAGGTCATGTTCTTCTTGGGCATATATGCACCAACATATGGAGACATCCACATATACACACGCTAGGTATACAGTGGAACATGAAACTCAACAAACCGCTGTGTAGTAATATTTTGTAACTAGGATGAAATGCAGTGAGACTTTACATTGTTCAGCTGCTTCAGTAAGTAAGATGATAATGCTGTTCTTCCGTTACCTCATGAGAATGTAAGTACCAAAACACAGCAGTCTTTGCTGTAATGTGGAGTACACAGAGAGACAGAGACAATGGCAGGGAGAGCGTGAAAAATGGCAGAGGGCACTTAGTCACGAATAAAGCAAGAAAACACTGCTAATTTCCCAGGGGGTGGATATATTTAACTGTCACATCTGGAATCCATGCTTAAATATCATTAAGGGAGTTGGTTTTCAAAGAAAGGTTATAAACTGAAGTGTTCTGAAATCACTATGCAACGCTGTTTACATAGCAGAGTGGCTGCAGGTTTTACAGCTGCGTGTTGGATACTGATAGCCACAAGAACCAGTAACCCCACAGGGATGCTCACATGGATGCCCTCCCCAGCAAAAAGGGATGCTCACAAAAGCAAAGCAGCTTAACACCAGCCAATAAGTTTGAAAGTCTCAGACACAGTTCTAGAGCTATTAGTACAACAATAGCCTCTCCTGGGCCAAAAAAAGCCACATCAAAGTACTGCTTTTACAGATTCTCATCATGGTAACCACACTCTAGCCAAGCGAGCAGCAAAGGACAACAGCAGGAATTTTAGTGATGTGGCATTTGAAAAACACTTCACATATAAAAGAAAGTCTTTGTTTTCAGAGGTCTAGCAAAACGCAGGTCCTGGTTTACTCAGGAAAAACTTTACTCCAAAAAACATCTTCTGGAGGCATTCCAGGTTAGTGGGAACTCTAAATTAGTAAAGGGCCTCACGATTCAACCTCTATTCAAGTGTGCATACACGCACTTCACATCGAATTTAAAAGCCCTTAAAACAAACAAGTGAACCTCAGTAGTTCTGGAAAGGTCAAAAGCTCTTTGATTACAAACAACGTTGGTGAAGTGTTTTGGACTGCTAGTGTAAACATCTTTAGCATTATGGCAAAGATGAAAAGATAGAGCGCGGCAGACAAGGTACAAAGAAAGACACTGTATTTCTTCTGCAAATGCATATGTGAATTCTGCATGTGCTAGTTTGCTCTGAGCTATGTTAGGTCATGCTGTATGACACACATTTGATTTGATATAAGATTTAGAAGGACACACCTATCAAAATATGTTTATAAACCGCCTGCAGAATTAGTCAACTGCATTTTGTCTACATCTGAGATACATGTGGGATGTTTATTTGTAGATCCAAAGGCTAACCACACTCAAGGAATGCTGCTGGATTCATTTTTTGAAGGAAAAACAACTGGTTTTCATCCTATTGCTACCATATTTATCACTATTTTGTTTGAATATGGAACTTGGGAATTAAGGCTATTTCCCTCAGCCTGTTAGAATAATACAGTGCAACAACTTTACTTAATTATTGGTTTTAAATTATAACACAGCAGAGAAAATATAAGATGAATTAAAAACCAAAATGAATTGATCTGTTTACATCTGTACACAGGAACACTGGAATGAATGACAGTGATTGCCATTATAAAACAACATTTACGCTTGAGTAAATGAGATGTGAACACTCTGTTGGAAGAATATAACTGTATCTTGGAGAGCACTGCTTAAAAAAGCAGCATACCATAGCTTGTGTTTATAGAAATTCATACTTTCATTTCTATCTATTACTGCATGGATATGTACAAGCCATTTTTTACCAGATAAAAAGGTGTTTCCAAGAAGAATGCCTATGAGCTTTCATCTGCTTATAGACTTCTTCTTTCTTTTATGTCAGTGTCCTCAGAAAGGGGACAAATAAAAAAAGGTGTATAGATTGGAAGGGACTATTCCTATATAAGGGAAGTTTAAAATACGCTCCCATCTTCCTTTGGTGTGGTATCCTAATCTGGATTTTTTCCTGTGCACCCAAGGACCCACAAACCCATTTCCCTGTGGTACTTCTAGAATGAAGTGCCACGCAGAGCCACTTTTGAGTTTAAGTCATCAAGCTGCAAGGAGAAGACATGCTCTATAGCTAACATCTGATGGGTATGGGTAATCTGGCTAATTTTAATTTACTTGATATATTAGGTTGGATTTTAATTCTGTGTTTATCTGCAGACAAAAGACTACATTCTTAAAAACATGGCTGAACTGTTCAAGTGAAACAGAGATCAAAATGCTAATTGAGTCTTCTCCCAGAAAGGTTTTGCTTAGATCTGTGAGAACACAAAAGGCCAGTTAATGGAAATATATGCAAGAACTTTTGTTTATTCCATTCAAATAGTGCAGACAGGTTAATTAAAAATTCACAAAGGATTTGTTTTCTGTCAGGCCTAGGGGTTCTTGGTGTTGTGTTTAAACAGGTGCATAAAAGAGCAATGAAGTGAAAATAGGTATGTATCCTGAAAGAGGAATTTAAAAAGAAAATCGATATCCCAGGCAATAGAAAAGATGGATTGTATAATTTGTGCATGCAAATAAGAGGGCAGCTGGGATAAGAGGTAATGTAAATTTCTTACCCCTTTTGTAGGCCACTCTGAGACTTCAAATTTCAGCATAGTGTAATGAACTGATAAAGACCTGCATCATGAGAAGCCCCCAGGCAAAGAAGCATGTGAGAGGTAGTGCATCCCTGCCATGGTGTACAGAAGCCACCTTGTTAGGGAGCAGAACGCCAAGTGCTAAACAGAGCTTGATTCTTTCCCGCCCAGAGAACTAGTAATGCACTTCCCAAGGAACAGGTAAGTTTGGGTAAATTCCATTTACAATTTATCTGGGATAACAGAACTGCCCAAGTTGGAAGTGACCTCAAAAGATTATCTTGTCCAGCCTTAATTAGGCATACTCAGGACTGGAGTGAGTGCCACTAAAGGACCATACTGGCCAGACATACTACAGATCTGACACTGAAACCAGCTCCAGTAGAAGCTGGTCATTTCACATCCTGAAAACATCTTTTCAATGTAGAGAAAGATTATTCTTATTTGAGTTTTCTAGCTATAACTAATTTTCTTTTCTTATGTCCAGATCCAAAGCACTTAAGCTCCCAAGAGGATGAAAACATAGGGGCTGAAACAGTACCTAGGCATGCAGCTACTTTTGTTTGATGGAGGCCCTGGAGTTTCATCCAATTCTTTAAGTCAAGAAGAAAAATTCCATAGATTTCACAGGTAAAAACACTGATGTGTCATGGACTTGTACTTTTTATTTTCTCACTGTTCCATAAAAGGCTGTTTAATACTTCTATTGTTTAATCTAAGATGGAAAATATTTCTAGCTGGCACATTTAAAGGAAACTGCTGTGTCCTCCAGAGAAGAAAAAATCAGCTTTAACCACCAGAAGACTGTGGTTTCCTTCAGAACAATTCGACGCAATGGCCAGTGCACAGGCAAATGCAGACAGCAGCCCACAGCTCAACTACGAAACACCAAAGACGTGACTCCAGCGGCAGACACCCTAAACAATGGCCACAGCATTACTATATGATTGACTCTGTTGGAGTAACGGGAATTCTGCATCCCATGCTCCAGAATTCTGTATTCCTGACAGAGACAGACTAATTTTCAAGAATAGAAAAGGGCAGCCTTAAACGCACATACAAAGGAGGTAAACTTTGAAGAAATAAGTTTTTTGGCATGGAGCAACAGAGAAGAGGTGATGAAAGTAGTGAATGGCATATGTAAACATAAACTGAACTGTCACAGAAACAGAAGGCAACAAACAGGTAACTGATCACTCCAGTAATTTAGAAACGTATTCGTATAATATGCAGAAGCACAGCTTAAAAAAATATCTAAAAAGATTACACACATTTTTTTTACATGTAGCATGCTGAGTTTGCAAATATGCTTTACAAAGCATAGATTTTAAAAGATTTTCAGGCGTACCATTTTTTCCTCGCCTTTCTTACAAGTACAGGTTTTTACTGTATATTGCCCTCTTTTCACCATTTCTCTGGACACAGTTACAATATAAAAAAGCAAACAGGCATGACTGATATTCCAGCAAGTACAGACAAATCTGCTACTACAGGGTGAGCTGGAAGCTCTGTGGCAAGTGAGGAATTGCAACCACTAATTCTTTCAGAATACAAGCTTTTACGAAAATAAATAGCAGATTAAGAGCAAAATGGTATTGCAGGTTACCTCATGGCATACTTCTCAATAAAAGCATTGTTTTTTCTGGAGATATTCAACAAACTGAGCTCATCCTGAGTTAATGGTAGCTGGAGAAACATGGCAACTCTGAAAATCACTTTGAACTGAGTACCTCAAGGGGAACTGAAATGCATACCTTCACGTATGCAGGCTTGACAAATTTGTCCACTGTTTCCCAGCCCTTATGGTTACAAAGATAACCTTCCAAAAGTGAAGGGCACAGAAAGCAAATGCAGAATTGTCCTGTTGAAACTGCTGGGGTGGAGGTGTTTGACACAAATCAAAACCCCAAACCAAAAAACAACTTGAGGAAAGAACACAACCTCCACCTCTCAGCTGCTGCTTTCTAATGTGGCAAAAAAAACCTAAAATTGACAACACTCCTGTCATACCATGGATGCTATTAAGAACTATGCAGGGCTTCTGAAAAGCTTTCAAAAGTCATGTCGTTTTCACGCTGCTGTGAACTGGGAAACCTGGGAAGTGAAGCACAGGTCAGCTCCAACTTCACTTTTTTAAGGAAAAAAACACAGCAGAATTGGATCCAGAGGAGTACTACAGTGACTGAGACCCCTCCTTTCAAAACCCAGAAAACAAAGCGGGACTGAACATTGGGCAGTAGCGAGGATATGACCTTCACTGATGCCAGAAGGATGGGAGAAAAGGTAGAAATGGGAAGGTAGGGAAGTAACCTGAGAAGGACACTTCACCTTCCGCTTCAGGTGTGGTTACGCAAATCTGCGAGTTTGCACAGACAGAAGAAAGCAGAAAGAAGCAAAAGAGCAGCAAAACCAGGTATAATCTATCAGAGATTTACCAGTTAAAAGTTTGTGTCAAATCTAGGCTTAGACTGAGCTCTGAAACAAAAGCCTGTGAAAGCTGCAAGTGCGAAGAAGGAAAATTACATTCCCTCTCAGGGGCTGTCAGAAGGTCAAACTTTTGGACCTTGGTTTCTTTCTCAACTTTAAATGCAGTCCTCTGCTAGTAGCGACCTAGAACCAGCTTTCCAGTAATGTTTCAAACATATCTGTGCCAGCTCTTAGGTGGAAGCTAAGCACTTAATTCAAAATTATGAAGTTTCAGGCCTCTGCTCAGCTGCTACAGAAAAGAGACACATAAAGTCCATAAGCATTTTATTTACAGCCCTGAAGTTTCCATATGTTTGAGGATAGACCTTGGACTTTCCGTCATGGCCATCTTGCCACTTTCACGTTATTAAACTGTATTCTTAGTTCCATCTCTGCACTTGTCCATAACCTCATTGGCAATGGGCAGAGCAGCTTTCCCTTCAGCTGATAACAAAGTCTCTCAAGGTCCACAGAGGAAACGTTATTCTTTCTCCCAGACCTAAGAAGCTTAAAGCCTATTGAAATTCATTTTAACTTGCTTAATAAACTGGGTGCTGCAAAAAAATGTGGTCATTTTAACACAGGACAGAAAATGAGATAGTGACAGGAATCCGATTCAATTATTTCTGTTAAATGCATAAGCGATCCTTGGAGCAGAACTGGAACTCTGTACTCCGCTTCCCCAGAAGACGGCTGACCACCAGGTTACAAAACCATTATCACTCTTACATCCTCTCATCTCCTTTTCATCACAGGGTGTAAGTCCTTATGCGGACATAGGGCCTAATTAATTTTGCAAACCTGACATAATGCAAGTGTCCATACACATTTAAGCAGTTTCCAACTAGGGGGAAAAAAAAAAGGAAAAAAAGGATACTTGAACCTAGCAAAACTACCCTCCCCCTCAAGTTCTTGAACTGCATCCATCACAGCACTGTCTTAACACTTGAGGGCACAGTAAAATCCTGATTAAATAGACAGGGCTTGGAACAAATCCAAAACATCAAACCTCAAGCTTAGTTAAAAAGTACCTACCATTGTGTAGGACTTATTCTCAGTGCTATGTAGATCTTAAACTAAAATAAAGACAGAATTGTATGCTGCTTGTTCAAAAGAGAAGTAGAGACCTTACTTTTTGAGTACAAATTGTATGTGACTTTAATGGTATGAATTCTGTCAAGTGGTCCATAGAATAAATTTGCACACAGTTCAACATAACATGTGCACACTAAATAGGATTTGGCATTAAAAGACCCAACATTGAATGGAAATCGAAAATAAATGCCCACATTCTCCCCAGAAGACTATTCACCCCAAGGCCTTAGGCATTAATTTAAGTGAATGAGGAAGCCACTAGGGCAGCTGTCGGTAGCTTATTTGATTTGTGAATAAACAATGGCTTCATTTTAAATGCTATTTACTCCTACTCCATACTAATGTAAAAATCAAAAACACAAAAAAGAACTGACTATTTAAAAACGCACATTTTTAAGAAAGCTTTTATGCTGCAAAGTTCTTCATTTCAACATGGTAGGAAAATAAAATAGTAAGAACTTCTGTTGCATTATTAATTTTAACTGCTACTAATGTTAAGAAGCCCTGAGGTTGTATCTTACACTTAATTGATATTGTGCATTTGGCTGTATATTAATGAGAAGTTAGGGTATCATAGGTCATTCCAATAAAATCTTTGGGCTTGTCAGCTTGAATTATGTATCTTTACATCTGTAGAAAACAGTGGCAAGATGATAATTACAGTAGTTGATACATGTTCTTATGACTTGTTAGTACAATCAGGTACATCATGTCCAAAGTACAGATGTCAATTCAGTCCGGCACTAATAATCCATCAAACAGATTATTAATTATGAACAGTTTCTATGCAAAGAGAAGCATTTAGCTGCACAATGAATTTTCAGATCGGAGCACAGTAATTTCATTTTGATATTACAAAGATTTAATTACAACACAAAGATGCCATCTCCCTGGCACTACAAGATGAAAATGAAGACCTTTACCCTATACATCCTTATACAAAGTGCTGAACTTTATGTGTAGGTGTGCCTGTGGGTTTGGAGGTAAGTACATATATAATCTCATGCAATCATTTAGGTTTCATATGAAACAGCTTCATATTATCGGGATTCATATTTATATGTAGGTTTTACCTTGTGCAGAATTCAGAGAGGGTCTGTCTAGAAAGACGCAGTTCTATAGCCTTCCTCTAGCAGAACATATACGCTGGACGCTTTTTGGTTCCCATGTAATTTGTAATTTAAAACACAATGGAACCCAGCTGCCCCAACCTACACTCAATTTCTGTTTCACATATAGACATCTTGCCCTATCATCATATTCTTGTTTGACATGTAATAGAGGTATGGGAGTCTAAGAGAAGATGAAGAATTTACGTAAAAGGAAGGGAACTGTTTCAAACAATAAGCAAATTGTATCTGTTCATGAATGCAAAATCTGACTATAAAGCAAACCAAGTGCACAAAGTTAAATATGCCTTTGTGCAACTGGCACTTACAATAGAGGATAACCAAAGATGAAACTGTCCTTGAAAGCACTGCAGTGACAATCTAACGATAAATTGTTCTTGAACAATTTCTCCAATACATATTAAGCACAAAAAGGCTTGTTTTCAACGGACACCATACAAGTTCAGTCTTCTTGGGTTTCCTGGTAAACATGAATATTCAGGATAGCAAAGGAAAGGAAAAAGAATGTCCCACTGAGCACCTGCCATGCTGATCTCTGCTGCTAAGACGTAAACCTAGAAAAAGTGCACTGGGATCCAAAAGGTGTGCTGAATTTCCAGTCCGTTTGTAGAATCAGAATCCAGGTCTACATATTCAAATACATGGCCACCAAAGGCCTGAGCCCGCATATTTACATACAAACAAATATTTATACCTTATTCATTTAAAGTCACCCAGGCTGTACTGCACAAAATACCAGGGTTTGGGGAAGGCAAAAAGTGTGAAGAAAACCAGACTGTAGGTACTCCTGTCCATGTGCAGTGAACCACTCCAACAGCTCAAGACATTTCTGTGCACAAGTCAGCTGTGTAGTACATATGGAGGGAGGGAATCCAGCTCCTCCCAGTGTTTGTTGTGCACGGCTATACAAGATCTTATATGCACACCAGTTCCAGCTGGACTGCCAGATGTCTGAGATTTATGGACATATGGCAGCCTACACGGTAGCATCTAAACTTCTAGGACATCCACAAAACCCAGACTAATCTGTTAAATTCTTGGAATCTACATGGACTAGAACTCTGCATGCAAAAGGGAATGTGTCCAGGGAAATGCAGATGACTGGTGGCCAACACGAATTAATGGCCCAAACAATCGTCACTCTCTTATATTCAGAGACGAGCCACGATCACCGCTAATTTGTCTTTCTGAATTACACAGTAGAGCTCACCAGGTTGTAAAAGGGTATATTCGACATATTGAGATCGTATTGCCTGTAAGCATGTTTTTTCTTCCTGGGGTATTGCTCAGGGGTGCATCTCCACATTTCCTCCTCCATGGACTGATATTTAGGCAAAGGAGGCACAAAGGAGCCCCAGCTGAGCAGGTCAGGGTTGGTGTACTATGGGCAATATATTGTTGCATCTACAGTAAAAGATAAAGATAAGAAAGGAAGGTGGAGTAAGTTGCTTGAAAAATGTCTAACACATCTCAACTATGGACTCAGGTCTACAATTGAGTTGCACGTTACACAATGTTTTAGCACATTACTTCTACTGAGCCACAGCTGTCTGCGTGCATGCTCTGGGGGAGCAGCATCAGGTAGGGCAAACTACATCTATCGTTAACTTTTGAACCACAGTTTTCTGTGCCAGGCTTCAGAGAAACATGAATCACAGCACAGCTGCGGGAGGAGTTTCTGGCATCTAATATGACCTACCAGAACAATGCTTCTAAAGCATCTGTATTTTCATTTCCTATTTTGGTTCAAGTGTTTAAGCAAAAGAATTCTGCTTCTGGGCTCTTGGATTCCAAAAATTACGCACTGAATCTGTATTTCAGTACCTAAACAGAGCTGGCCTGTTTCTCAGTATCATCAAAGCGGCACGCTTTCAACCAGTGCTTTTCAAGTTCAGCTGTTCCTTCCCACTCTTCAAAAAATATTCTTCTATTTCCTTGCATAAAGAATGCTCAGATTAATAAGACAAGGAAGAAATGCCCTTGTAAAAGAAAAAGAGAGGGACAGACATACAGACACCACACTCACTCAAGCCTAACAACAGGCCTTTTCATTAATTATCTTCCTAATGATGGGTTCTCAAACAATACTGCAAAATTTCATTCAAAATCAAACTACTCGCTGGGGAAAAAGTGCATTTTATCTTGTTCCCTCAAGAACTCTGAAGCCATCTTCCTCATATTTATATTCTAATCTTTCTATGCTCACTTGTAAAAGCTGATAATTAGGAAAACCTCTTTGATGGTCAAAAGCTGCACACTATTTCTGTGTGCATGGTAACAGGATGAATCACTGGCTGCACTAATCCTGTAAGAGTGTTAAAGGTCCCATGTGACAGTTACTGTGAATGCTAAACCTGCCCTATATTATGCTATTTCCCACTAATCCTAAGAAAATTAATGTTAATTTATCATGAAAAAAGGTTAATTATACATTTACTTCTGATTTAGGCACATTAGACCAGACACACATAATACAGGTTGTTTTTTGTTTGGTTTTTTTTTTTAACAGGAGGCTTTCTCTTTTAGCATATAATCAGGGACTACACTCCAAAATCATATCATGTTGGGGAAGGAGAGTTTGCAAAGGCAGGACAATGACAAGACCCAATTGTCATTCTAATTATCTTTCTGATCCAGTCTAAAAAAACTTTAGCTTTTGTCCTTGATGAAAAACTTGCAACAGTATCTGCTTCATCTCTTCTGCTAGTAGTTTTCAAGTATACATTGAATGCAAATTCTGGTTCAGAAAACACATTCAAGTTATTTAATTAACTTTTCATTGCTTATTAAAGTAATAACTTCTATAAGAAAATTTGTTCCTTTATGAAATACTATATTGTAATTAAATCAAAGCATTTACTTGACGTGAAAAAAAAACAACAAACCCCTACATATTGAACTATTTATTAATACTAGCAGACTCTGATCCTTAAGTACAATCCTGGCATTTTACCCAGTGTCACGTAATGGCTGCACTACATACTACGCAAACCAACTTTCAGAGATTTTCCCTGTTCATCTAGTAAAAGTCGGAGCCTGTTGTAACAAGCTGTTTGTAGCGTTGTTCAAAGCACTTCTGACAAAGGAAGAGATAAATTAATAGATATTTTGCTGAACTACACAGTATATCAATTCCAATGCTGATGTAGCTAACTAGTTCTTTTATGTCTTGGCCACCTACTCTGTTCAAAAGTAAACTGACATGCAATTTCTATGCTGCAGAGTGTAAGCAGCATACCTTTATTGAACTAACGGTTTAAATAGCTATTATATCTTTTATCAGGTACCCTAGTTTCCACAATAAGGTGCCAAAAAGGGGCAACTTTTTTGCCAAGTGTTAATCCAAAACCACATTTCACAGAATCATAGAATGGTAACGGTTGGAAGGGACCTTATAGATCATGTCGCTCCAATCCCCCTGCCATGGGCAGGGACACCTTCCACTAGACCAGGTTGCTCAAAGGCCCATCCAGCCTGGCCTTGAACACTTCCAGGAGGGCACAGCCACAACTTCTCTGGGCAACCTGTGCCAGTGCCTCACCACCCTCATCGTAAAGAATTCCTTCTTTATATCTAGTTTAAATCTCCCCTCTTTCAGCTTAATGCCATCTGCCCTTGTTTTATCACTACATGTCCTTGTAAACAGTCACTCCCTATCTTTTTTATAAGCCCCCTTTAAGTACTGGAAGGCTGCTATACGGTCTCCCCAGAGCCTTCTCTTCTCCAGGCTGAACAGCCCCAACTATCTTAACCTTTCCTCACGGGAGAGGTGCTCCAATCACTTTTGTGGCCCTCCTCTGGATCCGCTCCAACAGGTCCATGTCTTTCCTGTCTTATATAGTACGTCTTTTTTTAAAAAGTGGTTTTAATAGCCACTATTGCCTAAAACAAAATGCATTTTTCACATTATGCTTTAAAGTCATTTGTATGCTGGGACCATGTCCTAGAAGGTTCCCCCTCCCCAAATGTCTGACCAAGTTCATTTATGACCAAATTCACACCCCATTTTTGCAGGTGCAGTTCCAGTAACTATATAACCTTGTATTTTTCTCTAGTTTGCCACTTTTCTTCACTGTTGGTACTAGAAGTGTTTAAAGCAATTGCTTTGAGGGCTATTTACAATACTGTTCAGACAGGCTACCTCAGAGTGAAAACCATAGAGCTTTGTCTCTTCAAAAGCTCATAATGCAAGAAAATAAGTGTTTGGGTTGTGGGTTTTTTGTTTTGGTTTGTTGGGGGGTTTTTTCAGATCAACCAGCAGTTGGTTTAATTATTAGCTTATGTGGCTTAATCCACATCCATGTCTTCTGAACATGTCCTTGCTGCAAGACTTAGTCTCCACCTGCCTTCATACTTTTTCAAGCAGATCAGTATTTTCATGTTTGGGTTGTTTTCATTGCCCACAACATGAGGTGAAGAGGAAGGGGTTTATGAAGCAGGGGTTTAACTCACATGAGGCAGCTTCCTTGACATCTAAACAGAAGAAAAGCTTTCCCTAAGCCTCCCCCTTACTGATGAAGTGTGCTTCCTAAAGTTATCTTTTGGTCCAGTGCTCTAGTATCTCCCTGTCCCACCACAGGGAAGCATCTGCATATTCCTTAAATCCAGCACAATTTGTGCAGTACTGCACAGCATCTACCAGGAGACTATACCAGTGTGTCCCCCATTGCTTCCAGCCAAAACCAATCAACAAAGGCAATAATGTACATCACTAACATTTCTCAGTTACAGAAGTTAAAATTTAATTGACCAGAAACAGAAGAAGTTAAACAGACACGAACTATATCATTTGCATATATCCCAGTGTTTTCTCTGGTAAACCTTAACTTCTACTACATCACTAATCACAGCTAAATGCATACTTTTATGACATGATGGGGATCGGGTCCAACTAATATTACTAAAATAGCATTTAAATTTTTGCTTACTTTTACATTAGAGGGGCCATCATAATGTGTGACGAAAAAACATTTCACATTCAGCTGCTTTTCAAAAAAATTATAACACCCAATTATTAACAGACAGGGTCTATCCTATTTCCTGCATCTTCCAATAGTGTTTTGAAACCATTTCTCTGCTCAATATCATATAAATTTTTGTTAGAAACATTCTTCAGTGTCTGTGATAGGAAAACTGTGCTGAAAATCAATACTCTGCATACTTCTTTGCCTGCAATACATTATATATCATAATCTTGTTTTATAAGAGTCTAAAATGAGCTAAAGTAGATTCAGTTTTAAGATTCAGAATTAAGACTAATAGGTTTTAATTTAAGAAAATATCTGTCACTGTGAATAGGCAAACAAATGGATTAGATTCTCCGGTTTTATTCCTTAGGCCATAAGTGTTAATCCCTCAGCAGAACCAACATAATATACCACTATAGATTATCAAAAGTGACTACTTGCTGCCATGAATTATTCATTTGAAAGGTTATGCATCAGTGACAACACAAATTATATTTGAAAAATATTCATATAACATTTTAATAAGCTTTAAAAATGATTTCTTTCCCAATGTTTAAACTAAAAATAATATTTAGTGTCTCAGAAGGAATTATGGATTTATTGGATGTGTTCAAAAGTCCTGCCATAAGGTATCTGAGACTTAGGGGGAACTGATCATCTAAATGCTCTTTAAAATGTACTTGCCTCATAAATTAAAGATAATACATGTACATTTCTCTCAAAGGCCTCTAATCAACTTCTTCTCATGCATGTAAAGAGCTGGTGACTGTTTACAATTTATGATAAAACCCAGGAATTCTTGTCTGTGCTGCTAAAGAAAAGATCTCAAGGAGGAACTTTGCAACCAGCACATGGGCCGACGTTGTGTTTTGGATAGTAAGGCAAAAGCAGCTCAGGTTTCATTAGCAATGCCCTGTGCACCACCTGAACTCAGTCCAGTGTTGCAGTGTATCTGCACCGCTCCCTCCTACACAACAAACTATCAGAAAAAGAAGGGTGTTGAAGATATTGAAAGCACAGCAAGAGTTTTTAAAACATAGTGACTTGGGGTATGTTACGCATGGCAAGAAGTGCTTAATAGACACTGACGAAGAAGCCCGATTTTCTCAGTGTCGGCCCATAGAAGTGAAGGCCCTTTGAAAATGTATTTTAAAAGATCTTCTGAAATTGAAACCTAAAAAGTCTCTACTCACATTTGAAAACCTTAGTCTTCAATTCTTACATCATCTTCCCATTGCTAAGTGAGAGTTCTGATTTATTTTAGCTTATAATACAAAATTTGATATTACCTTACGATTATATTTGAAAATAAAGTGCTTGAATCATGGAAGGAAAATTTAGAAGTTCTCCATCTATTTGTTGATAGCAATATTTGACATCATCTTCTACTCACCCAATGGTAATAATCTGAATCATGTTAGACCTGAACCGAGAAATTAATCCTATGCATTGGACAGAATAAATACACAAAAATCTAAGGGCACTTCTAAGCAATAAGAATGGAATGTCAGGACATTCCATTTGGGCTTCCAGTAATTAATATAGATTCCTTCTCCTAAAAACCAGAAACTAGCATTTTAATTACATATGTAATGGGGAAGGTCTTCTACTTGCAAAACAGTTCTATCTTGCATCTTCAGGTATAGTGCACAGCAACTTTAGGGATTTTTTTGTCTTCAGGCTCCATAATTATTCCATTGACAATCCCCTTCCAAACTCCATAATCGATCGGGTTTTCATTTGTGTATTTGATTTGTGGTGCAGCTATATAACACCTGGTATTCATTCCTTTTTCCTGCCATTGTCCACTGTAGGACCTGACAGGTCATTGCTTCTCTTTTCTTCCTTTTGCTTCCATTGATCTCCAGTGCAAAATTCCAGCCAGCCCTCCTCCCTACTACTTTCTCAGGGATTCACCTGCCCTCAGCTTCCAGCACCATTTTGACACTGATGAATCACCGATCTTCACTTGCATCTTTCATTTCCCCTATGTTGCAGGCTATCTCACTTCTTTGCCTGCTTCTCAAACACACAATTCTGATGTCAAAGTCAGTCTCTTGAAAATTGAACTTCTTATCTTTTCTTCTAATTCTCATCTCCTTGCCTTGTTGACAATACCACTATCTTTCTTGATCCTCTAGATTTCAAATTTCATGGGCCATTCAACTCTTTTCTCCATCACTTGATCACAGCTCAAGTTCTCATCAAATCCTATCAGTACTTTTCTATGATATCTCCAATATCCACCTTGTCCTTTCCCATCCTTCCACTAAAATCTTTGTCCAAGACTTCACACTACTTGCACCAGTTACAGCAAATTCCTGTTTAAGACCTTCTTCCCCAAGATCCATTAGATGTAAAATATAGCTGCTAAAATAATTACCTTCCTTGCCTGCACTGACCATGTCACTATGGTCACCCATTAAAAAAAAAGTCACATGCAGTTACCCATTACTTTCTGTATTAAGCTCAAAGTCCTGACTCTTAATTCAAAAGTCTTGTACATTTCCACTCTTAATTATTCTTTTCTACATTTTCTCTCTCCTTTTCTGCTCCTTTCTGTTTCCTAGAAACTGACTTACTACTACTTTATTGTTTTTCTGCTTCTCTCAAAACCTCATACATCCACCACATTGCTGAATATACAAAATATCTTTGTTTCTTCCCTTCCAAACACAACTCTCCATCACACTTACTCAGGTATCTCTTCTTAAAATTCTCTGCTCCCTTTCACCTGCGGTTAACCAGTGGGACATAATCCTTGCCTTTGTTTTGAAAAAGGAAGTGTCATAACTGAGCCTCTTCTTATTCTGTCCATAGTGGTTTTGCTGTTCCTGCCTGGATTTTTTTCTTTTAGACTAGTACAAGCAAATCATTCCACACAAGTGACATCTTCAAAGATTAAAAAAACCCACAAGCAAACAAACACAAAAAACCCTCACAACCCTCTGCTCCTAGATAGAAATAATCAGTTTAATCCACTCTGTATTTCATTGAAAACCAATGCTTACTAACAATTAAAAATCAATCTTTCTTTAGAAAAATCATGAGAGAGTAACATTCAAAGCAAAATTTAAATCAATTATGCAAATAAGAGGCTACTTTTAAGCCATGATTTAAATCAAGATTCATTAATTAAATTAATCCACTCTGGCCTAACGTAATACCATAGCGCGCATTCCATTACTCGCATAGAAATGCATATATTTGAAGTCCTTTTTTTAAAGTTGCACCCAAAATTTGATCTGGAGGAGAGCTGAAGTGATTTTATTCCCATCAAACAGATGGATAAGCTGAGCCAGAGATATCAGCCGGTAAATCAGTGGTGTATCTAAAGCCTCGAACTAAGGTCTCCTGATCAGACAGCTCTGCCTTCCCTAAAGAACAAGGGTGATCGTCGTCACTTGAGCCCCTTGAAGATTGTGTCTTTTGTCTGCACATCTGGACATTGGTACTGAGCTGACAGTTGAAGATGTGAAACCTGAACAAAGACTACAGGAACAGGCCAACTTCAATATCATATAACCACCATTTTCCAGATAAATTATTTGAGCAGGGATATACAATAATTCTAGAAACAGCTAGAGTGACTTAATGGTCTGTCACCCATCAGGCACTTGACATGACCCCTACAGAAGAAACATCATAATGGATTATGTGTCTTTCATATGAAATAACCCTGCAATAGTAATTCAAAGTTAGCTCTACAGAAGAAAGCTCAGAATCATCCCATGACCTATTACAGAAGCTCAACTATGGGGAAAGGCAACATCCAGCAAAGGAACAGTAGGAATAATTGAGCCGAGCAGTTTCTTAAGCTTCATCAGCCGCTCCCCTGGGGACACCAGAGCGATCTCTAGCTACAATTCTGATTGTTGTCACACCTCATTGGAGGCAAAATATTTTCTGGAAAGGAGATAAATTAGTATTATTACCACCTATTTTACAAATTCAGCAGTGTTTTCAAACTCCTGATAGCTCAGACTCGACTGGAAGCCAGTATTTTTAGGGCAGTACAGCAAGCAAAATATTCTCAAAAATGAAAGACACTTCTACAAAAAGATTCAACTCCAGGACTTTCCATGGTCATAGAAAAGATTTAAATATAAATGTCAATACAGTGGTCAGAAAGCCTCTTTACACCACAAATGCAAGTAAAGCAATAAAACTTAGCACTGCGCTTCAATTAAGTCTTTTACTATTTCATTATTTCATAGGTACAACCCAAATTTTGATATTGCGGACATTTAATTCAAAGGTTTTTCTAGCTATGAAGACTCTATTGAGCACTAAAGCAAGAAGAAAAACAGACCTAAACTAAAAGTGCAATGAAGTGATTATGATGGTTATGAATCAGCCCTCCATTATTGAGCCACTTTAGCAGCATGTAATAGATTCTGATTAAGCTCTTTAAGCTGAATCACAATGTACTATTAGAAGACTACTCAATTAATATTTTTCAAGGCCCACAAGCTAATTTTACCAGCATCCACTAATTTTTGCTGAGGTCTGATCAGACCTTACCACAGTGTGCTCAGCGGGAAGCAATGAGCCAGCTCCAACTTTACCAGGCCTGCTAATCAAAAATTCAAGCTCAAGTCAAAGCTCAGAGCTCTGTCACTGTGTGGGAGCTTCTCCCCATGTCACAGGTTTAATATAGGATTCCTTGTGGGAAAGTTACAGACATCACACACTTATAACGGAGGCAATTCCAAGCAAAATTTGCCTGTGGTCTGCACCTGGACTGGAGTTTGCCGTTTCAGAAGCACTGTACTACTGTAAAGCTATTAGATGCCATTGTAAACATTTAGAAACAGAGACAAGAACAACTCAAGCAAGTTTTCAAATCAGTTTATATGGTGCTCCTGGCAATGGAAAGTGATAATCACAGCATACTGTTGCTCCTTTACTGCACAATAGATTTTGAAACAGTGCAATCATTCATGTTCCCTTTGGAAGAGATACAAGACACACACAGTATTGTCTCCTGTTGTTCACAAAATATATAGCAGGACTAGCCACATTTACTAGAAATGGCAACAACTGCAACAAAGTGGCACTCCGGCAGCTCCATCTACAGAAACCCTGGGTAGGAAATTACTGTGTTTACCTTAGAGACAGCAAACAGCTGTCTCTGACCTACAGGTCATATGAACATCTGGGGAAAAAAAAAAGTTTCTTTTATGAGACTCCTAACTGAGAAGATCTCTTACTATAACATTATAGTTTAATTTTAGTAAACATTATGAATTCTTAGTATAGGCATTCCATTTTCTCCTGAATGTTTTAAATAGCTAGTTTTGGTATTTAGAATCATGTAGCCAAGACAGCACAAGTTTAGCATTCAAAAAAGGTTTTTCCTCCAAGTTTCCAGACGTATTTTTGCAGTCTGGACTATTTTGCATGCCACTGAGGCTACATGGCACCAAACCCCAAATTTATTTTAAATGTTTGCACACTGAATGCAATGTAGACACAGCCCATCTAAACCAGGAGGTCTCCCAACTAATATATAAAGCAGTGTACTGTCATATGCCAATTCATATGAGCCTGGTCATAAAATCCCCTTAGCCTTGTAATAGAAGGGATTCCTCAAGCAAGTTTGTCGACATAGATTACCCATAATCATCTCTGAAAATGCACTGAGATTACTTTTCCAATCCACTCAACTGCCATCCATTTCTGAGAATATTGTAGTCATTCTTTATGACTTCTGCTACATAGAGCCTTTGGAGCCACATTCTTCAATGGCATGGTTTAACTTCATTGCTATCTGTTCTTTAATCTTGTCTCTGAAAAGTTTCATTTTAACTTCTAGTACTTATCGGTAATTGGTAAAATATGTTTCAGGATCTCCTTTGTTTTATAGTATTTTCTATTCTGTGCTTTTGTTTCACATGGAGCAATAAGTAGCAGGTGTATTTTCTCACAGTCCATAAATATTTACGGATTGTGAATAACAAATAGCACTGCTCTAACAAAAAAAAAAAAAATTCCCTCTCATATTTTTACATACAGCAAGAGGAAAAGGAAATTTTCCCTCCAGAGCCCATGTGTGGGAGTGAACGTCTTGGCAGTGTGTGTCGTGGAACCATCTGAGACAAAGGGACTATGTCCATATTGTTACAGTCATCCAGTTATTCTCATATATATGTGTGCTGGGAGTCCATGACATCATGCACCTTTAATACATTTCCTAAAAATTCAGGCAGCTGGTCTTTGAATCAAATTTTGAAGTCCCACCAGCCTGAAGACAGTAGGAATTTGGAGCAGGTGAGTAAGTTGTACTGGGAATTTCTCAAGTCCTACACTATTATTTCATTATTTTACATTTCCATTAAAAAAAGAATTTTAAATAGTTAGTTTACACATTAAAACCAAATCTTTTAGTGTTGGTTTAGTGCCAGGTAGAATTTGTGCAGTGCCCAGACATTTACAGCTAAACAGTGACTGCAATACACCTTAGGTGATCCACACTTCTGTACCACTATCTGAGGGTAGCTGTCTCTCAAGGAGGGCTTTCTAAATTTGTATGAGGAACCCGAGTGGCACACAAGTGAATAGGGAGCCAATTCCTCCTTCAGAGCAGTAGTGCAATGTACTCTCTGAAGGTGCTACCAGTAAGTAATGCGAACGGTTGCACTGAGGGATAGCTGTGAGCTTCTGAAAAACCTTTGGAGATATCCCAGTACATTTCAGTGCACTGCAACATCGAAATGTGTGGTTCACAGGAGTATAAATAAAGTGGTTCACAGAGAAATGGCTACAGTGAGTAGACTGAAAAAATAGTGTCAACAAATTCTTTTTAAGGGTTACAGTTTACAAATCTGACAAGATGTAAATATCCTTGTCCTGGGTTTGGCCAGGTCAGGGTTAATTTTCACCGGACTCCAGGAAGGGGCACAGCCGGGGGGTGGGGGCTGACCCCACCTGGCCAAACAGAGCCCGGTATTCCATACC
>Ga0065711_1000765_pt1 | contig 55604 bp, 23 predicted proteins | sample Hoacrofraction12_FD_59098 | JGI IMG/M metagenome (GOLD analysis project Ga0065711, IMG submission 59098) | Hoatzin crop microbial communities from Cojedes, Venezuela - Epithelial fraction 12 v2 (version 2) | ecosystem: Host-associated > Birds > Digestive system > Esophagus > Crop | place... | reverse complement strand
CGTCAGCAAACTTGCTGAGGGTACATTCTAACTCTTCATCCAGGTCGTTGATGAAGAAGTTAAACAAGACTGGGCCCAGTACTGACCCCTGGGGGACACCACTTGTCACCAGCCTCCAACTAGACTCAGTCGACTGGGACTCCACTGGTTAGCCAGGACTGCTGATGAATGATTGCAAGTGTCTTGGCGAGCACTTCTGACAGCTCCCTCAGTACCCTTGCGTGGATCCCATCCGGCCTCATAGACTTGTGTGTGTCTAAGTGGTGTAGCAGGTCACTAACCATTTCTGCTTAGGTTATGAGGGCTTCATTCTGCTCCCAGTCCCTGTCTTCCAGCTCAGGGGGCTGGATACCCAGAGAACAACTTAAGTCTTACGAAGTACTTCAGCTGTTTCCTCATCCTTTGTCACTATGTTTCCCCTGCTGTCCAATAAAGGATGGAGATTCTCCTTCGCCCTACTTTTGTTGCTAATGTATTTATAGAAACATTTTTTAGTGTCTTTTATGGCAGCAGCCAGATTAAGTTGTAGTAATAGGCAGCAGAAGCTTCTTATCAGATTGAATCACTGAAATCTTCCTTGGAATTTGCCATTTCTCAGTGTCCACAAAACTTAGGTGTAGAGGTGTTACCTTCCATGAATGTTTCATTACCTCTGTGATAACCTTAAGAAGCTGTGTGATCCCCTTGCTGCCACATGGGTGCTGGGGCAACAGCATTCCTTTTAACAATTAACACAATTGTTAAGAAAGATAAGTGACTAAAATAATAAGAACTAAAAATATTTCTCCTTTTATGTAGAACATGGAATTCTTATGCTTTTAAAGTAGTTTTAGCTGTGTACTTGGCGACAACTTCTTTTTTTATATTTTATTTTCTTTTAGCTATGGATTCCCCTTAGTCGCCTATACTAATGCAAGCAGCAGTCCCCATTCAACGCATAGAAGGCTGTTATTAAGTTGTATACGTATGAATGGTGCCTTTGCTTTTTTCATTCTGCTTTTTTTGGCAAACAGGAATGAGAATAGGGTGGCAATATTCTTTCATGCTGTTTAATGAAAAACCGCAACAGAGTCAACAGTATGACAATTTATTTCCTTTCAGCACATACAAAAGAATACAGAGTTGTTTACAATACTGTCGTTTTACCATTTACTTCCCTTCTTTCACTACATGATAAACACAGTATTTCTTTGGTAAGAAGATCGTTTCTCTTGTTCATACACCCTGCAAAAATTATAAAAGCAATTAGTTCCATGAGCACTGATACTGATGAAATCTCTTCTGCCGATTTGATCTGGTGGTTAATTTTACTTTGGAGCCTGAGAAAGATACAAAGATTGAAACTTTTCATAGGTTTTGTGCCTGAACTCTTCCCCGTGGTGGCTTCTCTGGTGAGTATGTTCATGCCACAGCCTGTCCTTCTTTAGGGGTGTGCGCTGGAGGTCTCTCCCCTTTACCAGAAGTCTGTTTAGACAATACCTATGGGAACAGTGTGTTTAATCCCTCCACCCCTGTGTTAAATATCAGCAAAACTAACAGTTCAGAAAGTGATTAATGAGAGTGGTAAGCAGGCTGACAGAACAGATAGTATTGACTGCATAAACTTGTTTAGCTAGGAAACTGGGTTAAAAAAAAACTTTAAAAAGTAAATGTAACCTCTAATGCTTCCTTGTCATGTGGTGTAAGAAGTGGGAATCACTCAGCAAGTTATAGTTCCAAGGAAAAAGTATGCCATTATGATGTGTGATATAAATAAGTAGCTAGGCTGGCTCTCACTGCTGCCTATTACTAAGTCATTGCACCATCCCAGGTTGTCTGTACTGTACTGATTCATAGAGAATTTCTTGTAATGAATGAGCAAAACTGGTGGAACCCGGAGAATGATAGTATAGCTTGTTTTTAAGTCCCTTATTTATTTCTTTTAGTGATATGGTAAAAGCTGAAACTAAAGCAGGAGCAGAATTCTCCGCCCTTTGTCCTTCAGATTCTTTTGGAAAGAACACAACATTTGACTCTTATTTTATAAAGGTATGGCAAGGTAGGTGTTTTCTCTCTGGTTGCAATCCCCATCTTAATTATTTAGCAAAGCTGTGGAAATATCTAGGTTTATATGTTGTTTGAGCCAGAAGTTGGGGGTTAGCAGTCTCATCTGTGGTGATGCTTGCCTGTATCATGGAAGAGAAACAAATAAAATTAGGAGACCTCATAACTTTTGGATTATTTTTTTCTAATAAAAGGAAATTTTTTTGACACTCTGGAGTCAGGAAATGAAAAATTGAATGTTCTCATAGTAACACTAGCTCAGCTGCTTTTCACAAATAGATTTTTTAAAATGTTTTTTTGTAGATTTCTAATGCTTATTATATTACCATTTTTTGCTCTGCATGGAAGAAATTGCCTTTTTTGCAAGGTACACATTGGCTTCTGTACACTGTCAATAGCTAAATAGTACTAATAGGAATGATTAAAGGATGGGATGTGCATCTTGGCTAAGTTCAATTAGTAGAAGTAGGTTTTAATGTCCTGAGTCTTGACTGTCAATGATATTGATGTAACCTTAATTTTAGCAGTGTATATGTTTTGAAATGTAAATATAAAACAGTACATCTGAAAATGTCATCAAGCGTGAGTGAAATGTGCTAGACTGTGCATCCCTCCAACGCAACACACGAAAAGCAAGGCAATAAGCAGCTAAGTCATTCGATCCTGTGCTTCACTCAGGTCTGCATCTCAGCTGTATCTTCCTCCCTTCCATCACACACAGCTCACCTGTATTCACCCTGCTATGCAACAGTCCTTTTTTATCACCCAAAATGATTTTTTGCCAACATACTTAATAGAAATTATAAAGCTGAAGTTTATAAATTAGAAATGTCACATAGTTCAACTATACTCTGTGTATTTCTGCTCATGAGTTGTGCTGGCTAGTGCAAGTTAGACAGCGAAACCATGCAGCAGTGCTTTTTAAAACACTTTCTCTGGATTTTTGTGCACTCCCGAGGACTGAGGAGGTATCCTCAGCGTTGAGTGTGCTGCCCTCTGCTGCTGTGTCTCCTTCTCGTTGGAGCCTCTTCGCGGTGAACATCCCTCACCGGGGCCAGGAACCTCGTTGCAAGACCAGGGCTGGTGGAGGTGAGGTCAAGTCAGGACCAGCGGCTGAGGATCTGCGAGGCGCGGGTGTACCTACAGCATGGCGCAGGAAGGGGCCAAGGGCTGGAGCTTAAATACAGCTCCTGAGCTGAGGGGCAGAGGCTGGTTTCTCGCAGCTATTTCCCAGCAGCTCTTCCAAGGTTACCCAGCAGCACCATTATCAGAGCTAGTCTTGAGCACAGGTAGCTGAAGCCCAGGAGGGGTGGGGGAAAAGGCTGCGGGGTGCCTCTGTACCTCACTCAGGGTTCTGATGTAACCTATCTCTATAGAGAGCGTATCTATGTAAATAAAGTTCAATGGCTGTCTCTGCCTTCCCTGCTGAGACGTGGTGTGAGAATGGGACCAGCACGTGTGGAATTGACACAAGTGGGAAATTCTCCCAAAGAGCATTTGACTCTGTCAGCCACCTGTGAAAACCAGACAGTGAGACTTCTGTCATCAGCAGAGCAAGAGTGGATCTGAGTTGCAGATCTGATGGCAATTCTGATCTTAGCGACTAATGCTGTCAGGGGAAAATGGAGGAGCTGATGCCTTGTCTAAAATACTGGAAAGTAGAGGAGCAAGAACAACTGAGCTGGAGAGAAGTCGACTTCTGACAGTGCCTTAAGGTTCTCAAGTCTTGTAACAGACTTACCATAACTCTAAAACTTCTGCGTGGATTTCAGAAGAAAACCGCCCGTTCAGTATTTGACACTTTTGCTGTTCCCTGAAATAGTATATTTTCCTTTCCAGTCTTAAGCTTCACAAACTGTGATAAACAGCCCAAATATTTCACCTTTTTGTCATCTGTTTTTTGTAGGAGTTGGGACACTGTATTGTTTAACATATGAAGAATGAATAATTGAGAGACCTTGCTTCCTTCCGTCATGGATGTGAAGTCCAACAGTAGCTAATCAAGGAGAAGGAGACTTGCATTTGTTGATTTTTGTTACACAGTGCAAGAAAGAAAGGAGAGAGAAGTGTTTCTCTCCTTTGTTTCCAGTGGAAAATGAGTAGCAAAGAGACTGTGATGTATGTGATTAATATTGCTCATGGAAGAGGATATATTTCAACAAAGTAATTCCAGAGGATCAAAGAAGATTGCCTAATTGAAGGTCAAGCAATTACAAAAATATCCCCTCAGGGCTCCTTTTGTCCTCGGGTTCATCAGGTGGGATGGTTACTTTTGACTCTTCTCAATATTATTAAGGTCACCCATTTTATTTCCTAAAACTGAGTTAAAGATGGTGAATTTCCCTTTTTAAAGAGGATACTTTTTTCAGCAAAAAACACACAAAATGTTAGAAAAGGACAGGTCTAGAACTGTTATTTAGGTATCTTTCAGTCTGTGAGGAGAACCCCTGTGGTGTTATATTGAGAGACATTTATTCACTGTCTTTTTATGCTTTTCTCAAAGTTCTAAATTTCAGTTGTCAAAACTTTCTCCTTTCAGATGTAACAAGGGAATAATGTTTGGCTTGAATTTAAATGCATGTCTCCAGGGATTATAAACTCAAATCAGAGTACTTTCTACCCAACAGATTCTGCCGGTATATAATATATATAATTTGGAAATTCTTTTTAGAGTCAGCCTTGCCCAATCTTCCACTGCACACATGCGAAGTAAGGGGAAAGAAGAAACCTCAGTACTCTAGAGAGAAAGTTACAGCTCCTTGTGTTGAGATTCTCTTGCACTAATCCTTTTTCACCCTACATCAGCTTACATATCTTTGGCAACTGGTGCTCATTTCCATCTTTGTCATACACAGAGTTACTCATAACTGTTTCAGTTTCGTGGTAAATACTTTAGCTACAACTTTTCATGTAAACACTTTAGCTACAACTTTCCTTCCTTTGCTTTGGCTGATGTGCTTAGAATTCATGAAGTGTTTTTACATTTGGGAAGAGTGGGTCTCAGTGATAACATAGATAAGTCATCCCAAATTGATGCTGCATGGCTATTTTGTTGGCTGTGAATATGCTGAGGAACTGTAACACAAGGGGTGTATGTGTGTATGTATCTCTGTATGATACAGATATATGTGTATAGTCCTGGTTATGGCCTGCGTATGCACACATAGTCTTCTCTGTGGGGATCTTCTTAATTCCTGATTTGTCCCACAAAAGAGGTTTCTGGAGCCATGCCCATTCATAAAGATCATTAAACATTCAGAATGCAGAGGCCAATGTCCTCATACACATTTTTTATCATTTTGGTTTCAATGATGTGCATATGTTGTGTTCACCTCAGGAAAAGGACTTCTGTAGCAGAAGGTGGCCCTCACAGGTGATGTGCTCCTGGTCCTCAGGAAGCTAATGTTCTGGAAGAAGCTTTGCTCAGCCTTCTAGCTGCAGTGCCACAGCAGTGATGAAATACCTCCAAGGACTAGAATACTGTGGGGGGCACTTGTTAAAATAAGTGCCCCCCACATATAAATATATAGGAGACATATAAATGTCACTTGCTGAAAGCAATTAATCAGTTCTTTTTACATATACTGGAAAGGAGCAGGGTGAAACAATTCAGCCCATCATGGATGATATAACCATGATGGTGCTATTTTAACAAACCAGAGAACTCATCTCATCCAAGTCTTCCCCTGCGTCACAGTGTGCAGTATTTTTTTTTATCCATCATGCACGTTAAAAAAGAACAGAAGCAAAACAAAAAATGCAAACCCTCAAGGTCAGTCAGTCCAAATAATGACAGGCAATACAAATGTATTTTTATACATAAACAGAAAAGGAGTGGGCAAGCTCTTTCTCATTATGCCAAATAGCAGTCTGGCTATGATTTAATGCATTCAAAATTAAGTCTGTCTCTTCAGCTGTACGTTTTTACTAGGTCTGCAGAACAGACTGGCAGACAGTGTGAGCAGATGCTTCTGGTTGGATCAGGCACGGGAGATGAAGGAGAAGTTTCTTTGTGCTGGCTTTTCGGTCTGATATCATCCTTTTAATCTTTGTGCAGGACAACAGCAGCAGCGAGCTTTAGGTGTCTGCTAGATGAGGTGTTGGACCAAATGAGTCTACTGATGTATCATCACAGGGAGCCTGTAAAGGCAACTTCTATTTAAAGATCTCTGGTTACCACGTAGGAAAACAACAATTACGACTCCGTATGACTTCATTCTCTTTCTCCTTCTTTCCGTCTTCTCATGCCCCCTTAAAAAATCTTTAGATAATTCTTGTCATTTTTTCATCCAGACAGTATGACACCTGGTCATTTTTGGATTTACAGTATGTGAAATCAACATTTTATTTCATAAGTAAAACAAAGAAAAGGAGATTGTGGTTCAGAATTCTTTTCTTCAGTAATAGAAGTTGTAACCTACTTTTGCCTTCTGCTGCCTTGTGTGTGTGGGTGTTCCTGGACAGTTCCAGTGGTAAGATGTTGATCAATAGTCAAACTTATAAACTCCCAGATCCTTATTTCTGTCCCACAAGCAGGCCCTGACTCTAATGATCTTTTCATGAAAAGTATGGAAAAAGTATCTTACAACCAGCTGTTAGGAACGAACAGCTATCTTACTTCAATCTATACCAATAAACAAGCGCCTCCAGAATGACATGAAATACAGTAGAACCAAAACTATGTTTGGGGTTATGGCTGAGTGTCATTGACTTTGAATATTGAAGGTATGATTTATTATTGTTGGTGTGTATAGCTCAGTAACTTAAATTTTTGCTTGAAAACAGGAAATAATCTACAATCTCTGAAAAGTGATTATGCTTACTTAAAAATCAAATTAAATTTAATTTCATGGAAAACAGCAAGGAGTTAAAGAAAAAACAAAAGAAGAGTTTAAAAATGCCCTTCTTGATAGTTGTCTATATGCATGATTTTTCTTTGTTCCTCTTTTTTGTTCTTTTTTTTTTCTTTCTACTTAGAAGCTTTGTTATCTGGATCTTTTTCATGTCTTAGCTGCTCTTTCAGCAAGAGGTTATGGCCTGAAAGCCAATTGCCTTTTTCTTCTTTAATTATGGAAGCTGAAGGCCACTTTGTCTGCCCTGAGTGCTTAACTGAAGAAGGACCATGCATGCTTTTTTGTTCCTGCCTAGCCTGCCAAGAGTATGGTGCACTGCAAAGAAGGGACAACAGCTTCTTTGGTGATTTCTTTTTAACTGGCATCCTGGAGGAAGGAAAGACCCAATAAGGAGATTACAGTACTCTGTCTCTTATTTAGGAAGGATTGCGATGGCCTAGTGTAGATTAAGTATATATGGAACTTTCTTCAGTTTTCCTTTTACATTGACAAAAGATATGGAATGTTTTGGAGTGTTTTGTTTTGGTGGGGTGTGTTTTGGTTTTGGTTTTTTAAGGAGGGCATTTAACATCTGCATCTCTCTTTTTCCTTACAAGAAGGAGTAAGGGTTTTTATTCACAAACAAATCGCCTACTTTGTACCTTTTTATCATTAAGTAATATTTTTCTCATTAATTTGTTTTGAAAGATATTTATATATGGTCACTGCAAGCTGGTTGCTTGGCCTTTTATATGCCATGCCTATAAATCAACCAGAATGTGATTTTGAACAATAATTGACTGTGTTAGAGTTCTAGTCTTTATTTGCCTTTGTTTAATGTATTTCCCCAATTTGATATCCAAGTAAGTAATTGTTTTATAAAAGGTATGTCTTTAAATAAAATTTGTAAATACAGTGATAAGATTTCTAAGCAAACATATTAGAATTGTTCTTATAGCATTTATGCTAAAATGACAATCAGACACTCCAGTTCTACCCTGAAATACTTGCTGAAATGGTAGTGGTATTGAGCTTGGCTCTGACTTTTCAGAACATTCAGATCTTATGAATGAGTCATGAAGGGTGAACTGTCATATATCAAAGCTTAATTATTGCATAAGTTTATCCCTGAACCATTCTCCTCTGATCTTCTCATACCAAAAGTCAGGTATTTCCTGTTGTGGTGCATTTTATTTTCCCGGGAACAAATCCAGTGATGCCAAAGGAAGCTGTAGTTGCACTTTAGTGGTAGAATACAAAAGGAATGTGATAATGAAGTTATGTTATGAATATTAGTTATAAATTATGTTGTCTCGTGTAAGCACTTGGGTCTTCTGTTGTTTTTTTCTTTCTACTGCATCATTTTTTCACAATATCGGAAACTTGGCTGTGTGCAGAGATTTTCTTATCTAAGGATACCAGCTGTTTACTGGAGGTTGAAACTAGTTGTTCCTTTTTCAATCAATGTCTGTCACAGGGAGACAAAAATATGCGTATGACTTACATGATTTGTTTTCATAATGACGAATATAGTTTAGTTAGGAGATTGATTATAAAAATAGAATCCGGCTTTGAAAAGCAATTTGAAGATACGTTGTAGATATTTTGTGATCGTTTTAAGGCTAATGAGTATATTTCAGTTATGTAGTTAATCGTTTCAGTGTCTAGCAACAATGTTAATGTGGAAAGCCAATGTTGAGAGTAGGATGCACGCTTTGCTGATACGCACCCAAATTATATGCTAACTATTTAATGCATTATTTCCATGAATGACTACATAGAATGCAAATGTAATATGAAGCTGAGGCATTAATCTTCTTCAGAATATACAAGTATCAGCACAGAAGTGCATTAATTTCATTTAGGCTTTATTTGAATAATGTTGAGAGATTTTGAATCATTACTGATTTAGAGGCATGAGCAACAGTTTCAGAATCTGGTACTATCAGATTCAGTCTATCCTTGAACCACAGTTCAAATCCCAGCCTTGAAATATCACAAAGTCTAGGCCAAAATAAATCTTTTTTGTATCAAGGGAATGCTTTCTTACTATGACCCAGAGAGGGACTGGATTCTGTGTCATGCTATTGCTTCGCTCCTTCCAAGTGGCCAGTGTTGCTCCCTGTTACCCTGTATTAACTCTGATCAAAATAAGGGGGCATCCTCTGTGTAACTGTGGAAGAAGCCTCTGCTTCCTGATATGAACAAACTATTTGGGGTTTATTTTAAAAACTCTAGAAACATTGCCTAGGTAGGCCAGTTATTTCAAATTCCCTAAAGGCTTTGATTATGTTTTCAGTGCCCTGCTGCCTTCTTCAGCAGTCCTTCTACAAATGAGGAAACAGAGCAGGTGTCATTTAAAAAAAATGTGAGAAAAATAAAATTATCATGATCTTAAATTATGTTAATTTGCCTTGTAGCTTGCTAGAATTGTAAACCTTCAAGTTTGCTTGGTTCAGTACGGCCTTTACGCAAGCTTATCTGTGGTTATTTTACTCTCCTGACAAAAGTAAGAGGGAGGCAAGAGAGACAGTTACAGCAGCCCAAAGGAGGTGACAAGTAAATTTTGGTATGATGATTGCTTTCTGTGATTTGGTTTAATCAAAATCAGTATGGGAATACTTACGTTTCCACTTTGAGCTTTGTTAGCCCATGCAAAACTTTGCCGTTTCATCTCTTTACTTCACCTGACATATTTAATAGAAGTGACAATTACATGAAGAAGTCATAATAATGGAATCTTACCATATCTTTAGCAGAAGAAAGCACAGATTATCAAATTTTCTTCAGAAAAAAAACAGACTAGGCCTTCTTGATTCTAAATCCTAAGTGTGTGTGAATAAATTGAAAGAAATACCACTTTACTTTAGCTGAGAAGACCAACAGAATGTCTATACATTCTTTGCAGGTTAAGTCTCTTTCATTTTAAGAAGACTCCAAGACTTGGTCTGCTCTCTGCACTTCTCAGGTAATGCAATCTTAATGTTGAAGGCACTGTTTTGAGATGCTTGGATACACACTGTGCAACTTGAACATTTAAGACCTGAGATACCTCGTGGGGTTTTGTTTGTTTGTTTGTTTCCAATTCTAGTATTTCTTTTTTGCCCGGCTGAGTGTAAGGCTGCTTTGGGTGACTGGAGGTGGAGGGCAACTGAAGGTAGGTTCAGAGCTGGTTGTTCATGTTTTCTTAAATAACAGCTCTTGCAATTCTCAAATACCTCCAAAACATGTTGGAGAGTTTAGCTAATCTTACTATGTTTAGCCTTGCATGCAAGTGGAGATCTGGTTATGTGTAAAAGAACTTACACGGAGTTGTCATACTAACATTTAAATCTTTACTTTCCAGCACAGCCCCACTGTGGGTGTGTTACATAAATTGCCACAACGGAGTGTATTTCAGATCCTGCAGCTCAGAGGCCATATGTCACAGAAAGTGGCACATTCACCTGCTCATCACTTCTGCAGCAGTGTGCGCGCTAGACAGGGTACATCCAGGTGAAGTTAATAACAGGAGCAGCTCTTCACATAGCGGAGTTTGGAAAGACTTCATAATCAAGTCACCCTTTCAGATGGGAGCAAACACCACAAATAGATTGTTCTTTCTATCCAAGAGAACACCAAGTGCTTTCTGCTTTGCTTCAGAAAAGAGCAAACTAGTTCCCTGAGGGATATTTTTCTACTCGGTAGAATCCACCATCACCTCTGTGGGCGCTTCTGTGCCATGCCTGACCCGCAGGTAATCACAGAACTCAAATAAGAAAATTGTCCTCCAGTCTTTGCATAGATCTAGACAGGATTCGGCGTTTTTATAGTTGTCAATACTTGTCTCCCCATTTCCCTTCCACCTTTGTATTTCTTTGAACTCTGAGGAAGTGGAAGTAAGCCAGGGCATGCTGTTGACCACTTCTCCTAACATTATTTGTCTGGAGAGTTTTTGGGCCTGAGGATATGTTCACATTTCTTTATTTGTCTAAGTTTTCATTGTTCTATATTTAATGCAAACTGTGTAAGTTTATGAAGGAGGAACATGACAGTGTGGATGTGTGCTGACAGTTTGCTCCAAGAATTCCAACTATGGGTCAGAGATTTTTCTTTCTAATCAGTGACAATGTACGTAACCTTTCTGTCTACTCTAAATGTTCTTGTCTGTAAAATGAGGTTTTATTTGCCTGTCTCACAGGCATGTTGAAACTTAATTAGTGTAGTTAATAAATGCTAAGTATTATTTTAAAAGATCTATTGCATTCTAAAATAATCAAGTTTGGATCTTAATTCGCAACTTTGAGGTAAGGTTCAATATAGATTACCAGAGATTTTCACAAAGCCTGTCCTGAATTTAATAGGGGGTTTAGCAAAATAACTCTTGAAAACACTTATGATTCTTCTTAATAAAAAGCGAAATTGTACTTGCATAAAACTAGTAGAGCTTTACACATAATCAGAATTTTCTTGAATGACACAGACTTTGAAATGCAAATGTTGTACAGGTCTTCCTCTTCTGAGGAATATATGCTTGTTATTCTATTAACAAATGTAAAATGTTTTTCTTCAGGTGTTTTCTTAGATTACTTTCTTCAGGCTCCAATATAAAGGAGGAAGATCATTTGAAATCACACTTATTTGGCATTCTTTCAACATTTTGTAAGTGAAAATAAATTACATAGTAAAAATAGATTCCATTTTTCTAGGGTGAGAGGACAAAGACTAAAATGTTGGGGTTCTGGAATGCCTGGCTTTGTGCCTCTTCATGTTTAATCAGAATGGTATCAGTCATGAAAGACTAGGTCTGAGATCCCTTTCTCAGCATTCCTTGAAAGACGGGTGTTGCAGTTCTTTGTTTTATGTTCTTGTTTCAGACCCGCTGCAGAGACATCACTTTTTTTTTTTAAGTCAGGGATATTACTGGAAAATTCCATCTCTAGAATTAAAAGATACAGCATAAAAACAAGGAAAAATGTGTTCTGCAAAGTTTGGTGGACTCTAGGAGGAGCTTTCCTGACACCAGAAACTATAGATACCTTATCTGTGTCTATTGTAAAGCTAGCCATGTCTCTGCGTCTGTGTGTGTTGAATGTGCTTTTCCTTTTTCTCTAAATACTGTTCTTCTTGTACTTCTTCTTGAGGCTACTTCTTGCTATTATGGCATGTAATTAAAATTAACTTTGCTTTAGTCAAGGATTCCGAGAAAGTTCCTCCCATTGCTTCTTCCAATGTAAAGGTTGCCTAAAGCTCCAAGAGGAAGATGTGGTTGAAAGCGTCATCCTTTTGCTGCAGTGTAATCTTCTTTGGTAGTGTTAAAAATAACTTCTGTAAGGCACAGATCATTCTGGGAGATCATGTCAAGACCAGGATTCTCCCAGGAGCTAAGAATCATCATAAATCTCGTTTTAATCTCTGCTTTTGTCGGTAAGAACATTTTTGACCTTGCCTGTGTAAATACACAGCAATATGTAGTAAACAATAAAATAAAAAAAAACCAGCTCCCCTCATCTTAATCACTCAAACATTCTTCTCAACTATGAAAAAGGGCGGAGGAACAAATAACATGATAGGTATGAATCCTGTTGCTGGATGCCCTTTTAGAGAATGCTCAGGTGTTGTTAAGGCAAGGGTTTAATGTGTGCATACTTGCTGATGTGCCAAAATCAGTTGTTGTTGTATTTAATGCATGTGTTGTAGTAACTACAGATAGTTGCATTCATAGCTGTGGCAGATACATAAGCACACTCCCATGTAGTGTGCAATAGATATGGTTTAAAAAGTATTTATCTCTTGGTGATTAGTTGTTGATTTCCAATGATGAGAGGGTGCTCTGGTGCACTGGTGCTGTTGCTAGGTACTCCAGTGATGGAATTCAGGTTAGTTGTCTTTTGGCAAAAATTTGCAATGTCTGAAAGCAGTCTTTTTACAATGAATGGATAAAACGTTTGAGGATTTTCTGTGTAGCACAGTTATGTGTCTCCATCTATTTGAAGGGAAAAATCTGTGTGCAAATTTTCTACCGAAGGCAGTTAGTTATATCCTTGATTCAGAGCTGGCACTCTTCTAGATGTATCTGATGCTTTCATTCATTAAGAAAGATTTCCCGCAAACAGTTTTATATCTGCATATTTTAATAAGTTGAGATGTCATTGAAAACAAAACAGCAAAGAACTTCTTTATTCTCTAACTCTGGCCCAAATAAAGGGAGTATTTAACTGTCCTTTAAGAGGTTAGAACTAGCTCCCAGTGACTAGTCTGACACTTCAGGCTGTGCCTCCTGTGCTTTTGTAATTTCTTTGCTTGTTAGGAAACAAGTGACTTCTTAGATTCCACTTACTGTACAAGAGAATCGTCTTTGTGATCCTAAAGATAGTCTAAAACGCTGCCTTGTTCTTCCAAATACATATTTCTAGATCTCAGTGGAAAGCTTTGGTTTTTCTATCTCGGGAAATGATTGATACCTTAGATAGGGAATTCCTCACACTATGTAAGTCACTGACTTTGATGTTGGCTGGTAGAAAATAGACTACTGACTTCTAGAGCTGGTGGGACAGGAAGTCAGGAGTTCATTTGGACATGAGGAAATGCATCAGGGGAAGTTCAGATTGGACGTTAGNAAATGGTTCTTCACTGAGAGGATGGCTGGTCACTGTAACAGGCTCCTCAGGGAGCACAGAGACTGTCAGAGTTCAAGGAGCATCAGAATGACACTCTTAGTCATATAGTTTAGTTTTAGGTAGTCCTGCAAGGAGCAGGGAGTTGGACTTGATGATCCTTATGGGTACCTTCCAACTAGAGACATTCTGTGATTTAAGAATGCAGAGCTTTTGGGTAATTGAACCAGGACTGTAAATTTTAAAACATTTTGTGGTTCACGTCTCATGGTAGGTTGCAGATTTTCAGTCTTTAAATAAACGCACTTGGTGTAGAGGAGGATCTTGGGAAAGCTGAGAAAGTAGCAATTTTTTTTCCCCAGAAGGAAAAATGAAGAAAACACTAGGTGAGTGAAACAAAGCACATTTCTTTTATTTTTTAAAGGGGAATGTGGTCCCTCATTATGTGTCCAGGAATGACACTGCGAGAGTATTTTTAATTTCTTTTGTGGAGTAGTTTGCAGGGTGATGTGGGGAAACCAATAATTATATACTCTGTTTGGCTGCCTAGTCTGTTCCCCTCACCCCTTCACCCCTGGTCCAGAGGAAGAGGGGAACAATATCATTGCTGAAGAACAGTTGAGGAAGGAGAATTCTCTTTAGTTTTGGGAGTTTTTTTTTACTACATATTTTAATGAATAACTGTGAGATCTAAAAGTATTAGCCTCTTCTTCCTAAGCTAAAAGACAAACACTGTCTGCGTGAGGTCTACCTGCAGAGTGTTGAGGGGGGAAGGACTGTTACACTGAGCTAGACCTATTTTTCTTATTTGATTAAGAGAATGAGTGAATATCCTGGATGCCCGTCAGCTGCATGACTGAAGAATCATTTATACTAAAAGACATTTAACTTAAAGCGTATAGCAACAAATATTTGCTTCCTTTAGTTAGCGCATTCCTGCAGTATTTAAGAGTTTTCTCAAAGGAGAATATGCAGAGTCATGTGTAAAGGAGCATGAAATTCTTTTTTAACTTAGACTGTTAGTCAACTCTTCATTTCAAATGCCCTGTTTAGTCCATAATGGTTAAAAAAAAATACTTAGTTTGTCTTTTCCTTCCATAAAAATAATTTTCTGAGAGTTCCCTGGCTTAGAGAAAGACACTGGATAAATTCAGCAGTTTTATATAATCTTCAGAAAGTCAGTTACCTGGTGAATCTTGCAGGAGCCATATGAACGTTTTACATATGTAAAGTTTGGAAAGAAAGTTCTGTGAGAACATGATTTAGTGTTCCTAGGTAGGATGAAACTTGGCTTCAATGATTTTTGTATTGTAAAATACGTATTTCTCATCCTTACCCTTCTAGGGCAAAACCTTTTCATATTTTTTTTATTGTTATTTTTAAATAGCAACAATGTTTTCCTCTTGTTGCATAGAAATTCTCCTAGAGTTATTCAGGTTTTCTGTTGAGGTATGTGTGCATGCAGGTTTTTAAAATAACTACAATGTTTAAAAAAGGGAGTGTGAGAAGTCGTAATCCTATCAGCAAATTGGGTTAGTAATCGCTAATGTTTAGCACGGATTGTTTTTTATCACCAGTGCATGAAAAATCTGCGCAAAGGCAATATTTATCATCATAACTTAGATGGTGTTGATTACTTGAATACAGTGCTTAATTGGCTCATTAAAGGACCCTTGAGATGGTTGTGGTGGAAAATAGGTACAAAGAGTAGGTCCAGATTCTGTCGGGTTTGCTACAAGCGAGTTTGATGGCTGCTTACTGAGGGGTAACAGGACCTTCGGGAGCTCGGCTAGCCCACCATCTTGTCCCAGGGCAGCATTAGGTGTACCTGCATTTTTCTCAAAACTGCTGCATCTGTCCGTATCGATTTTGGCCAGGACCACTTGTGGAGTATGTCAGTAATCATTGCAATCTTAATAACTGTCTGCTTTTTATTTTAAATCTCTATTGGTAATCAATTTACATTTAGTCCTTCACTTACACCATGCTACAAACATTTTATTCCAATAAACTTTATTGACAGTAAGCATTAACATACTCTGTGCTCACAGTTACTGCCTGCTTAATGGATGTGAATGCCTAATAGTTGATTTTAATATCGCAACAGCAAAAGTTAGTTGGATAATACCGCTCATAAATAGATGATAATAAAAGAGAGAGTTTGGTAGATTTCTGTAGCTAATATGTTTGGAAATAAATAATTCATTTTCATAAATACATCCAAAAGAAAGTTGCCTGATTTTTCTCTTTTCTAAATTAAAACATCTGTTTAAATGTACTGTCTTCTGTAGTTTTTTTAACACAAATTTTCTTTGTGAATTTTGCATTAACTTTGCCAATTTTGTATGAAAATAATCTCATTATTTTTACAGTCACCTGGAAAATTTCCAGCTCTAAAAGTTGTTGCAATATAGTTATCACTAATATGATATGAATTCAGAATTTTTAGTAAGTTGGACGGTTTCTGACTTAAAAGAATAGAAACTTTCGTGAGACTGGAGCAACTGGCTAGGGTTAACTACTCACACACTTTCTGTTAAGCCGGTTGAAAGAGGGTAGGGAAATAATATGCTTGCATTCTGCAATCTAATGACTGCATTTTTAAAGGCATGGTAGCTGAATAAAAAAGTGTTTACTTAGCTGAATTCTGTTTTTTTGAGGAGACGACGGTCTCATTTGTTTAGCAAGGGGTTAAACAAAAACTAATCCTTTAGGCTTACTTTGAAAGGTGGTTATCTTTCCAGCAAGAGAGCGCATTGTTTGCTTTGCCAGAAACAGTGTAATTGTTCCTTAAACCATTGTATTCTCTAAAAGAATGAACTTATTAGAAAGAGGAAAAATATCATTGGCATCAAGTATTGTCTTTAAAAGATTCAAAAAATTAATGAAAGTGCTTTCATTTGTATCTAACAAGCATAGGCATTTTGTGTGATGTAAACTGCATGAAAGCTTATTATGAAGAGATTATTTTTTGTGATGAGTGCTCTAATAGAAGTATCGTAGGTTATGGGAAACGGAACAGTAGTATGGTTGGCTCAAGTTAATTACCTTTATTCAGGTGAAATACTATTCTACTGTGCTCTTCAGGACAAGCAGAGAAAATATCGAAACCATTTTTAGCCAGCACTTGTCTATTTCAATTATTTTTGACAGTGTGTGTTGCATGTGTGCTTTAGCTACAGTGCCTTCATATTGACAGTTGGTAGCACAAGCCTTTTAAAGCACAAAGGGTAGCAGTACTTCAGCCAATCTGTGTTAAAAGGGAAAAAATGAAATCACTATGGAAACTGCAGAAAGAATCTAAAAGCTTTCTTTATAAAATAAACGTCTGATGTTTGTAACTGCGGGGGCAAAAAATTCATAAATCTGTATGATGCTATCATTTCTGATTTGTTATCGCAGCAAATGCCAAGTCTAAGCAGTCTGACCTTAGCCTTATTAAGTGCTTTCTTTTCAGATGCAGTTATTATTCAACAATAGAGAGACTGCAATGCTGCAAGGGGGAAAACTAATATATTTAAAATGTGTGTGTGTGTGTCTGTGTGCGCCTGTGTGCGTGTGTATATATATAACTATCCATCTTCTTTTCCCCGTGAAGCTCATGGAGTTGGGAAGGCTGAATGTGGGAACTCAGGGACTACTGTTCTGAGCACAATTGAGAAAACTATGTTTCGTCCCATTGCGTGCGCCTGTCTTTGATCTCAAATTGAAAATCTCTGAGCCTGCTCCTCCAATCGAAAAGCAAATAAATTCTGAGAGAAAGAAACCTCTGTCCTCTCAGCACATAGGGCCTCTATGACTGAAAAATGAAGGTGACTTTAAGAGCTCCGATGAGCCTGTTTGGACAACAGACAGCAACAAATACCTGTCTCGGTGGAGGAGTTTAAGAGCGCTGCAGAGATCTTCAGACAATACAGAATATCTTGGCTCACACAGGACACTCTCTTTATCTCAAAACAATACCAGCCAAGCTCCTCCGTACCTACAACTGAAGAGCTGCAGGAACAGGGCAGTAACTAATACAGCTTTTAAATTTTAATCTCCATGTCTTATTTTAAAAAAAGAAAAAAAAAGAAAAAGACGTGAATTCTAAGCAAGATAAGATAGCTGGTAAGTAGTTTTATTGCATTTGGTTGCTTTAGCCTGAAGAGTATTTTTAGTCATAAGTATCTGCTATAAACAAGATTAGGACTTGAATGAGTGTGGGGATTTTGTAAAGTTTTTTAATTATGGAAAAATTTAATGCTTAGATTTGCACTTCCAACTTTGATAGCTTTTGGATTTCTTTGTTTTGTTGCTGTGCTGCGATTGCTGTCTGAGCTTTGCAAGTTTGATGTTTCAAGACGCTCTGAAGAGCACTGTTGTTCCTAGGCTTTTTGAATATAAACATGCCCAGTGGTAATACGTATAAGTGTGTATTATACATATACATGATAACAAGCCTTAATATTTATTTTAATATATAAAATATACTGATAATGACCCAAGGCAGGCAAGTGCTTTCCAACTAAGTGTTTCAAGCTCTCAGAACAGTGACTGTTTTAATTCTTACTGAACAAGTTTATATATGAAGATTTAATCTAAGACAGATGACAGCATGAAATTATTTGGCTATAAATGCGGGAGGGCAGAAGAATTCTTGATTATATTCAGATTTCGTGGTACATTGGTGAATGCTATTGTAGTGTGTGCTTATGTTATTAACAGTAAAGATTTCAGGTTAACAGTAGAAAAACAGACAATACAATTCTTGCAAAAGCAGGTCAATCTTTCAGTAATAAATATGAACCCTAAAAAAGATATAGGTTGACATATTGGCTTCACTGCAGCTTTTTATACATATAATGAAAACCAATTATCTGTGGAGAAAATTTGACTTTGTGGAATGGAATTAAATTGCTTTTTAAAGGCTTCCTTAAACAGCACTAGCTGGAGGGAAGTCCAATAATGTTTTTAGCTCTGAATTGTAATGACTTTGCTACATTAATAAATCATTAACAAATCATGTTGTATTCTGACTTTTATCAAAAGATTCCAAGGAAGAAAGCTGTGCACGGCAGGTTGAAGCTACAGGGCCAGTCCTGACCGGTTTTACTCCATACAGCTACTTTACTTGTGGCCCTTCGAAACCAGCAATTCCCGTGGATCAGCACTTAAAGTGGTAGGTCCAAATCCGTCTAAGCTGATGAAAACAATTGATAAATAGAAATTCCTGCTAAGAAGTGAATTGCCAAACTGGAATACCTGTAATGTAGTCTGGCTACTTAAACCACTGTTCTTAAGGAACCAAGGGGAAAATTTCTATTCATGCTCATCACATTTGGGGGGGAGGGGTGTTGTTTTGGGGGTTTGGGATATTTTTTGTGGGGTTTTTTGTTTGTTTTTATAAGGAAGTATCTTGTTCTATTTCTTGTATTTGTCTCTAGTCTTGATATGGAACTGGGTACAAGATTGATTTAAAAAGTAAACGCTTTCAAAAAAAGATGGTTTAATTTACTCAACAATGTATGAATATGCCCTGTTGCTGTGATTTGTGTACTACCAGTAGCTAGGTAAGTGTTTGGGCTCAGTGTTGGATAGAGGAAGGTTTTGTAAAGTCTGTATTTGGAATTCAGAATCTGAAACCTTTCAAAAGGAGAAGTATTTACTTGAACAGTGGTTTGGTCTGCTGATGTTAGCTCTAAAGTAATCGGAGGAGGGAGAATAAAAAAGATACTGTAAACTTCTGCTCATTTTTCCCAACAGATCACATATCAAAAGTGTAATCTGTAAGAGGAACATGAACTGGTGAAATGTACCTCTGATGCTGATTTCCGATGTTATTATGTAGAAAGTTTGTAATTATCTTGTTGAGTCGTAATCCTTGACATTTGCTTTCACAAAGCATCTAGTGGAGAATGCAATACCCTAATTATGGTTCTGTGAAAGAGTCGAGGGGAGAAAAAGTTGTGTTCTTTTGCACATGATTTTAAAGAAAAGCTATTTCATTAATAGTATATATATCAAATTTGGGGAAGGCTAAGGATACTTTATCAACTGTAATTCCTGCCTGTTTTATGTTACAGTGTACAAACATAGTTGAGCATATGTTAATCATAAGTTCTTTTCGAAACTATGTGCTGTACTTGCCTACATCCTAAGCAAAACAGGCACTGGCTCCAGTCTAAATATTTTTATATCATTATGTTTTTCAGTATTTTCTGACATAAATAAAGTCTAGTTACCACACTTTATTTTGCTTAAAAAAAAAATCAGTGCTTCGTCTGTCATATGACGTTTCACAGTAGCTTTTATATTAAGGAAATTAAGATCAAGAATAACAGTGAGTTAAATTCGAATTGCAGCTCATAAAGTTCTCCTTATGTTATGCTCTTTTATATAGGGAACTAGCCACAAACAATGTTAAGTTGTAAAACCGATTTTTGATCACGGGGAGAGCTCACTTTTAATAGATAGGTTTGTCCACAAACTGAGGCAAAAGGTTAATTGAGGTTGCCTACTTGAATACATTATGTGCATTTCACCTCTATAACACAGTTAGTTACGGAAACACTGTGGTTTTTTTATATCTGGTACAAAGAATTTCTGAATACAAATGTATTTACTAAAGAATCATTAAAATGGAATCTCCAAAGCAAAATGGATACGTGATACTGGTATGTGGCTTTGTTCACCAAAGTGGGGCTGTGAGGATTAGCTGAAAGAAATGACTCCAGCAGTCTGTTCTCAAGCAAATTTCTCAGATGCAGGATTCTTATACAGGACATACCTGGTTTTCTTTATGCTCTCCTTTTGGGAAATCAGTTCAAACTGTTCAAATATCCAGTGGTACGTGAGACTAGTTATCCAATGCTGTGCCCATAATGTTAGATGAGCTTTTGTTAGACGAGCTGTACAACTGATGAAAAAAGAAGGAAAAAAAAGCCTTGCTTTTCCTCCCCCTTAAGCAGCCCCCTTTTTGTCTCCCCTCTGTGCTTGTGTGGTTTTTGTTGCTTGAAAACAAAACAGAATAAAACACCACCAATCAGTATAAACAAACATCACCCATTACAGAAATCCCATAATTTATAGTTCGTAGCAAGGCATCTGTTACCGGTGACTTGGGGTACACTTGTCTGGGAAGAGTGGTCATCTTTCCACTCAAAGGCAACCTCCAGAGAGCGCAGGAAGTCTTTGGGCAGAATACTTCTCTCCACTCTTGTCTCAAAACCTGAAGAAAGTTGTTTCCCTCACGGACCCAGACTGGGTGTTGCTCAAGTAAAAAGCAGGGAGTGTTTCTGAGAAGGAGGTCACGACTTCACAGCAAGCACCGACTTCTCCATCTTCTCGTGATGCGCCCAGCTCTGACACGAGCTTGCTGCAGAAAGTATTCCTTTTCATCCTCCCATAAAACCATGTTTTTTAATGTTGTGTTGCTTTTGAATGGTGTGCGCGTTCGTGTAGATACCAAGCCAGCAGCCGATGAGGACGCACCAAGGTAACTCAGCACTGGAAGACATGTGGGAGGCTCTGTTCAGGGTGAAATATCCCAGGGTATTACACTGAGCGAGGCCTAACCAGAGGTTGAAATCGAATATGACTGTGCTCAGGACCTTGTCACGTGGTCCTCGGTGGGGCTTCAGACAACTCTTTCCATGGTGCAGTATTGGTGGTCTCCATTTTTCAGTGGTATACACCTGCTAGGTAGGGTAGACATTTCCAGGCAGTAACGTGTACTCCACAGCCCTTTGGTGTTACGGCTTCATGACCACACTCTTACCTGTGAAGGGCTGGCACAGCTCCTCCACACGCTACACTAGCAGCAGAGAATCTGTCCAGCATGTATTTCCCCACCAATTTTTAATTCCATTTGGTGGCAACAGTTTGTTACCAGTTTGCTCAAAATAGAAGGGAAATCAGTGCAGAATGCTTCAGAATTTGTAATAAATTAATCTTTTTATCTAAGAACACTGTTAATTTGTAAAGATATTTATAATTGAAACCTTTTTTTTCATACAAAACGTCAGGCAATTACATAAGGTGATGGTAAAAAGGTACAGTCCAATGGATGTCTTTGTCCTTAAGGACTGGATACTCCAAATGATGTGAATGAGATGATACTCTGGAATTAAACAGTGAAAGGGTTTATGAATGCCGAGTCCTGGTTCTTTAAAACGCATTGGGTAGTCCAGAGGTATTCTGCCACACAAGATGCATTACACTGAATAACACTGATTTTCTTTCCTGTTTGTCTGCTTGTTTCCTTGCTGCACTGGAAGGATTTTGAAAGGCACTGGACGCCTGGCATTTTTATAGGAGTGTGATTAAATTCTCAAACATGCAGAAAAGATTGCTTTGAAACAGTGTAAAGTGACCATCAGCAACTTTCAAAACAAATCACATACTTTTTTTTTAACATGTTGTTTTGAAGTTGCTGATAAAATGATTATTTATGTAATGGGTAGGGAGGCTTCTCTGAGTTGATAGGTTCTGCTGGGTTAAAATACTGGTTTTGACATCATGTGTCTAATTTCCACTTGTTTTAGCAGTCTGAATATTTTTTAAAACCCCTGCATATTGTAAATCTGATTTTATTGCCATGTGAAAAGTTTTCTTGTGAGCCTCAACCTTTACACCTTAAAATTGCCTTAAAACAATCCAGCCTACCCACCCTAAGGCAAGTATGCCCATGCACATATGCATCCTACTGCAACCTGCTTGAAATTAAGTTAAGACCAGCTTAAACAGAAGAAGAGAAAAACGTGTTTTAAAGCTGAAGTCTACACCTGGGCTGAACTTATATAATATTTATACAGAATGCAGAATCATTAGCTTTTTGTATAATAAGGCATTACTTCCTAAAAGTCAAACACAGAGTGTAAATGTCAGGATATTTTCTCTAACAGCTTCATTGATTGTTGTCTTTGTGAATAAATTCTTCAGCTCCATGTCATATAAAATAAAAAAAATCTTTTTGTGCAAGTAAAACCTCTTTATTGAATTACAAAACTGCTGCAAGACTGAAACTAGTATCTGCTTCCTCTTATAGCAACTAGTTGACTATCTACTTGCTCTAGTACAGTTTTCTGTCGGAGATGCTAACTTCATTTCCAGTCAACATTTCCAGATGAAAACTGTTTTCTAGTGGAAAAACTGCTGAAGCATTTGCATTAAATTGCTCTGTTGCTTAATAACTAGAATATTTGAGCAAAGATGCATGGTCTCTATTCAAACTGTTTTATTTCCCCCAGGAATTATGAGAATTCAGAGGAAGGCAGAGCAGGAGTTGTTTATCTTGCGGAACTGGAATCCTGTTTTACTCCTGCAGTGTGCTATTGCTGTGTAGTCCAACACCAGACTAGATGACATTTGAAAATTAAAATCAGTGCTACTAAGTTTGCATAGGATTACTGTCCATGTACGTGAAACCTGAAACATTTTTCTTAACAAAATGCGAACAAGTTACCAATCCTTTTTTTTTTTTTTTACCTTCCCTGCCCCTCCCTCTCCAGAGCAAAAGGAGATCTTTGTAAAAAGTAAAGCACTAGTAAATAAAGAGTTAAAGTGAAGGCAGGCTCACTGGTTTGTTGAGATCTGTCAGAGTCTGAGTGGCTGGCTACATATCTGTCTCAGGAACAATAGCTACCTGTATTCTGCATGGACTGCTGGGCAGGCACTAGCAATCTGGAGAAGGTCTGCCTCTGTTAGAGCCTTTTTAGTGGGAATCCCTAATGACAGCCCTACTTCTCATTGGGGGGAGGCAGAGGAGGGGGAGAAATCTTGTCTACTCTGTTGATGAGGGACAGAGCTTTGATCATTTTCATTCAGCCTTGACTTGGCCTGAGGTTTAGGTTCCCAGTCCTGAAGTCAGCAGGCTCTCTTTTCTCACACACGCACGCACACACACACACTCACACACACCCCTTTGCTGGTCTGTGCAGGCAGATTAGTGTCACGGCTGTAACTGAGGCACAGAGCAATAAACATAGCAGAACCAATCTCCATGGTGGCAAGAGGGGGCACTGGAGGTGACAACAATGGAGAAGGATCTTTCTTCTGACAAGTTTTAGGTAAGAGAGAATATTTATACCCTCAGCCAAGTATTTTATAGCCTTCTAAATGACTTAGAAATTGTTAGGTTGCAAACATGCCTTGTTATAGAAATATTTTAGTTTACTGCCGTAGCCAGGCTGTTACTAGCTTTTAAACATGTAATTGCCGTGCTTTGTGTTACGAGAACGTTTGCAGAAAGCAGGCAGTGTTTTTCCGTGAAAGTGGTGGCTACTATAGTTACATTCTTAAAAATACAACATTTCTAACATTTGCATTTTTAAAATTAACCATGCAGCTTCATTTTGGCAGTGTTAAAATTATGCTTGGCTACAATATATATCCATATCTGATAAAATGTTGTGTAGCTGATAGCACATGCAATATTAAAACAGTGCTCCCTCAACCCTAATTTGTAATTATTTTTACACCCTTAACTGCACGGGGGTCAGAGAGTTTTAAAAATTAATGAGGTTCCCTGCTGAGTTCAAATAGTATAATCTACATGAGTTGTTGCTGCAGAGGGCTGAAATTATTTCTGCACATTTTTAATTAGATGTAGAATTTTTGTTTCAATGTATTGCTTTTGAACACTTCCCTTTAAATGTCAGTTTATGCAGCCTGCAGTAAGAAGGGAATGACGATCCATTTTTAATAATGACAAATTGAGTACGGGAAATACAGGGCATACAGTGACAATACAGCACAAACATTTGCTGGATACGTTTTCTGATTTTGTGTGTTAGATCTGTGTTAGATTCCTGCAGCTCTGATCAGCTTTACCTATTTACAAATAACTACTGCTCTAGGGAGAGGAAGACCAGCAATACCTAATGCTTTCTGTGAGATTGGAGTAATAGGTTACCAATGTGTTTGGAATGTTGAAAAGAATTGAAGTACTTGAAAATGTGTATAAAAGAGAATAGCAACAGTGCAAAAAGAGGCAGTGAAAATGAAATGAAGTCCTATCCTTTTTCCTGGAAACGCTAGGCAGATATTATCGTCAGCACTCCTGGAGGGTAGAATTTGCTGAATATCCTCAAATGGAAAGACTGGAAAGGAAAGGGGGAGGGAGCTGTTTACTATGAAATTTCCATATTGAAATAATGACAAAGTTTCATACCACAAGGTTTAAGACATTGTTTAGTATTTATTATAAACTACAGTGCATCGTGTTTAAATGGTATGCATTTTAAAGCTGAACATAGTGTAATCAGCGCTAAAGACGCAGTCTTCCATTTGCAAAACCCACTCTGAGCTTCCTGTGATATATTGTTATGTAAATATGGTGCAGCAAGGGAGAGCAGCACTATGGAGATTCAATTTACTTTGAAAGTTGTTCATTATGGAAGGGATGAATGTTATTTATTTGATGTGAATCAAAGGCTAGAAATGACTTTTTCACTGTGAAGTCTATTGTGATGGATGCAGCGTGATCTAATCTTTTTAATTTTGGCTTTCACACCAATGGAGATGAAAAGAGATCTGAGCTCATTTATTGGTTGCTAAGTCTTACTGGAGGTCTAAGTACCATTCTTGGTTGCTATGGCCAATCTGACCTCAATCTATGCAGTTTTAGGGACTTAAGCAATCCCTTTTTTATTTAGGAGCATGTACCTTGATTTATGTCCAAAATTGTGCCTGAATGTCTTTGTCTACAAGTGATAAATGGTGGTGTACAATTCATCAGTTCTTACAAGTAAACACTGCTGTCCCACTAAAAATATGTTTTGTTCTGAGTTAATGGTATGGAACAAGCCAGTCTCCACAAACAGCTATCTTTTATTGTAGAGAGCCACTGAAACTTGGAGCAAAGTGAAGGAAATTGGCATTCATCTTCTCTGCCATTAGCATTTCATTTGTGCTCTCTGGTGATGAGACTGTATGTCAATTGACAATGAAAGGCTACCGTTGTGCTTCCCCGCTTGAATATATAATTGATCAATTATGAATTTCTTTATTCTGTACAGATATTAAAAAGTCAGGAATACAATTTCTAATACTGTTTGCCTGCCACTTCATTATTACTAACTGTAAAAGTATTTGCAGTCACATAAACTGTGGCTTGGCTGTAGGAAATTCCCAGTTTCTTAGGCAAAGTCCTTGTATTCAAGTAATATCAGATTATTTGTTACTACCAGACATGTACTACTTGTGGCATTCTTAATGGTGCTTAATCTTTCACGTGTATTAGAATTTCTTTTGGTAGGACCTGTTCTAAGAGTTAATGGAGAATATAAACTGGGATTTATGACATGAGCAGTAATAATTTTGTTGCGTTAAAATTGCTGATAGTCATTCAGGTTGTACATACCTCGAGCAAATGTGATACTGAATACACAATAACAGAAGCAAAATCTTTTGCTGGTTTGTTTGGTGAGGGTTTTTGGTTTTTTTGTTTTGTTTTAAGATAGAGTAATAATAAATAAAGAAAACTATATGGAGTTGGATGTTAATATGGTTTCTACTAAATTAACTACCATAGATTTACTAGTCCATAGAGGGAAAAGTCAGATCAATTGATGATATTAGTACTTGAAAGTATTATAAATGTATTGCTTAAATAACCCCCAAACTTCCTTTTTAAAAATATAAGGAATAGCTTGCTGTAATAGAGTTCAGTATAGCTAAGCACATGTGGAGCAAAAGTAATTCTTCAATTGTATGTATTTTTAAGCTAGTGTACTTGAAGTAAAACTAGTGTTTCCAGAAGCCTGATTTTTCATAGCTTATTTTCAATAGTAGGCTGCAGTGAGTCTTTCTATTTTAATTGAGCCCATTGAGCCAATTTTTTGTCTTCCTGAGGTGAATTTTAAAAATTTGAATCTACAGCAGTGACAGATTTTCCCAGTACATTCTGTAGATGATAATTGCTACCAGAATAAATTCTCAAAGAGATGGAATTTACAAAGACTTCTGGAACTACTGAGCTGCTTTTCAGTGTCAGATTGATAGCAGAATTTGCAGAGGCAGTTCCTTGGGGTTAGTTCACAATAGTGCTACTGCTTCAGGGCTTTTAAGAGTAAAGGTTATTAGTAGCTATTGCTAAAAATGGCCTGAGATGCTAGTTACAGAACTAACCTGGATCATTTTCTTGTAAAGGTGCTTTGTAATAGTCCAATGTTCATATACTTGCTGCTTTATACAATAAGAAACTGTTGAACCAGTCTTGCACACTTGGAAGTAGACTTTTTGTTATTTGATTTTTTTTAAATTTAAGCACTACCAAAGAAAAAGACCTTGTTTTTTAAAATGTTATTGAAAGAGAAATGTCTTAGAAAAACATTTAAAGATACTAATCCAGAGTAACTTACTGTGACTATGACAGCATTTCAGTGTTCACCATTTGTTTCTACAAGTGTAAGGAAAAAATAGGTAGTTCTTTAATCTTATGAAAAATTTTAATTTGATAGCACAATGATTAAAGAAGTTTTGTTGAAAGGTGTATATCTTTGGTCTTTTTCACACCAGTAGTTATCTAGTTTGTGCATACACTGGCAGAAATTGCTTTTGGAGTAAGGGTTTGTAAGATCGGAACACGCAGTATGTCCTTATTCTTGTTCTTGTAACATTTTGGTCTTTTAAACTATAAGTATAATGATTGAAATACTTGCTTCAGAGCTCCAGAATTCTACTTTTCTATTTTAAAGAAGTTTCTTGATATTTCAGTAGTGCATAATACAACAGTGATGACTAACTGGCAAAAATGTTACCACCACCTCAGTGGAGTACAAAACTGAGAGAAAAAAACCCATCATTGCATTTTTTTGAGACTCCCTTCAGCTTATGAAACAGGTTTTCTTTACTGGTATTAGAGTCTTCATTTCTGTAGCAGACTTTGCATTTATGATACTTAATATAAGTAAGTTCCATCAAAGTGCAAATTGTTGCAAGAAAACAGGAAATATTTATAAGCTTATTTTAATCAGTGGTCATCTGTGAATAAAGTTAATCATTATCCTTTCGTGTCAGCAGCTGCCTTATCGGCTAATTTATATTCCAGGTTTTGAAAGAAAGGAGTAGCAGTGGAGAAACCTGTATTGCTCTTTAAAATGCATGATTTTGCATGTAATCTTGCTGATAACATGTACGTAATTTTGATATATTAACTGTGGAATACTTTAACAATATTAACTGATATTTCTTATCTTTTGGAAGAGAAGAATAAACCATAATATAGTGTATAAATCAGTGCATAATCATAAATCTTGTTTTTTTTTCCCCCTCCCTCGTGTTTTTCATGAAATGTAGGCATGTTCTTTCACATGTACCCAGACTAAGCAAACTGTGACATGTAATACCAGTTCCCTTGACTGTCTGAATTTTGGATGAAGCCAAAACTGTGTTTGAATAAATTTCTGGAAGGTACATAGTTTTGACTAAGGTTTTTTGCACCATAGCAGGTTACAGTAGGTCGTATACAGATAAAACAGCGCAGAGGAATTATAAACTAAATATTTTCTCTTTTTTTGCCTTTTAATTTTCTGGCAGCTTTGGCACAGATCATGTGTTGGGGACACCAGATGAGGTAGCTCCTGGAGGAGGTCTGGCTTACCCAGCCTGCTCTTGCCCCTGGCCCCAAGGGGTGAGTGAGGGAAAATGCCCTGGGGCCCTGTTCCCTGCACCTGGGACAACTGAGTCACCCCCTGAGCCAGGCTGGGGGCAATCCTCTCTCACAAGCGAAGACCATATATTTGTCTCTATCACTGTCACTCTTTGTCATCAAACATGCATTTGTGTTTACCTCATTGGTCTAAGGCTACTAATTTGTTCTTATTCTTAATTTCCTGACATAATTTGCCATACCTCAGTGTCTGACTGTCCATGGAACTTTATGTTCTTGTCTCTCTCTTGAGATGTCTCATTGACTAAAGTCTCATGGAGGACAGAAGCAGGGTCTGTGTTACTCAGGTAGTTTTTATTTTACCTGCAGAGGAGGACTTTGATGATGAATGGTAACAGTACAAACCCTTTTAACATCTGATGGTTGACTCAGGTGTCATCACTATGTTGTCCCTCTTCTCCACTGGACGTCTTTCACATCTTTACTGTTGTCTCTATATCACTTTGCAGGCGGAAGATTCCTGAGAACAGAGTAATTTGGATTAAATAATCTGTTACTCAGTAATAGTCTTCCTCTTAATGAGCTAGGGGTCCTACAGAAAAAAAGAAAAAAGGTAGTTGTATAATTAAACAGAGCATCATAAGGTCCAATTCTGAATTCGTGATCAGCCTTAGTTTTGGCAAGTCTCATTTGATAAATTTGCACCCGCTGTCATAATCTTTAAGATTAATTTCTGTGTGTTTATATATATGTAATGTGTGTGTGGTCAATTTACATTTTGTGAGAATGACAGCTTTGAGTAGCATCCATTTTCTTGAAATCAAGTGGCAACCAGAATGAACCATGAAGGTTGTGCGAATATTGTTTTGTTTGCTGTAAATCAATAGATTCTACCAGAGCCTGGCTGAACGAGAGCAGTTCGCTTTGTCTCTCTCTATCAATTTCATCATCTGCAATCATTCCGATGATACTATTGACCAATTATAACAAATATTTTCAGGCCCCAAATACGGGATGACATATCATTCTCTCTGCAAAACGCAAGGAAGAGGTTGTTACCATCTATTCGGCTGAGATCTCTTAGGGAAGCTCCTTGGTAATTTGCCTCTGCTTGAATTGCGGACTAAGCCGCCCTCCACTAAACTAAATACCTCTCTAAAGGGTGCGTACGCAGATGGTTATGGTGAATCACCTGACACAGGGTTGCATGCTTGGAGGCATTGTGGTTGTGTGCATGAAGGAGCGAGCAAAAGCTTTTGAGGCAGCTTAGCTGACCTGGGCCAGTGATGCCACTGAAAGCGCTGGTCCTGCCTCCTCTTTGTTGTAGAAATGACTTCTAAAGCTTGCTGATCAACTGAAAACTAATCTTTCTTTTCTTTTCCTGGTGGAGTTAGTTTTCAGACAGATCAATCGCCTGATCCAGCTGACTGCATGGCTGCTCACGCCCCGGCGTCAGCACCAGAGAGGCAGCTGTAATGCAGCAGGAAGCTGCAGAGGGCAGGTCAGCCCTTTTGGCAGGAGCAGTCGTGGGGCTCCAGCATGAGCTGAAATGGAGTTTGCTGAAAAGCAACTCTGGCACACCACGCTGTCCCTCTTGCTCCTGCACTTTTGGGAGCAAAAGCCACCTGCTTTGGTGATTTTGAGTGTCAAGTACTGTTGTGATTAAGACGCTTTTCTTTTCTGCAGCTGCAGCTTGAAAAAGGATCTGATACGGTGTTTCTTGCAAAAAAACATTTAGATCATTCTGTAGGTCAGTCTCTTAGACAAAGATTTTATTCCTTTAAACCTGAATGAGAATGGAGACCGCCTTGAATTCCAGATTCAATTCTCAATGCACTCGGTGTGCCATCCTGTGATTAACTCACAAGCACAGTAGGAAAATTGATAGGTTACATTTTCCAGAGGTGTCTCTTACCTCTGCGGGTTTTTCCCTAGCTCATCAAGGTATTTCCTTTAACTTCTTTTGCTTTTATTCAGTCTGCTGTTATTGATTACATGGGTTCCAGCACTCTCCTTTAAATAGGTAGGAGAAGTTTGCTCTTTCATTTCTTGCTAGTAATTCCTCAAGCACTTCTACAAAGTCATCTTTATCTTCAGTAACAGCTGTCATCTTCCTCTGGGCCTGCGGCATCAGAAAATGGTGGCAGTGTATTCATTGCTGATGGCATTGACTTGAATCTGAAGAAATACATTTTTGTAGTGTTATTCTCAGCTTTTGGCATTAAATTTTTAAATTTTGCTATATCGACTATACTATATAGGCAGGAACATCCTCTCTACAAATAACTTGTGTAGCAATCTTGTTTTCATTACTGTTTAATATCTTCTTATAGTCTTAAAAATCTTAATCCCAATTATTGTGACAGGGCCTTTGCGTCTGTAGACAACCGAGGCCCCCAAGATGTTTACTTGGCCATCAGCTGGAAACTGTAGACTTGAAAAATAAATTCATTGTTGGAAAATGAATCAGCCTTCATTTTGCCATTTAACCATTGCACTAACCTTGGTTTCTGTCACTGATGAAACAGGGTAAATTAAAAGAGTGTGAATGTGATTGAGGCACTGTAAGTTTCTTGGTCAAATGAAACAATCGGCTTGCCGTGTCTCAGTAGCGTTATTGCATTGACCCAGACAGGAACTATAGTGTCCCATACCAGGAACGCTGATGTGAGCAGACTGTGCTCTTGCTTCTGTGCTGAGAACCCAATTTCACACTTAACATTCAGTGAAATGCAACAGACATAAAAAATAATCCAGAGTACTGAGTATTATTGCCTCATAAGTTATAACTTTGATAAGTTTTATTGGAAAACAAGTTCTTTACTAGTAGGTTGAAGTGCACAACTTTAGAAAATCTCTTTCTGGAAGAAGGAACTATTAAGTGGCTTGGACACAAAATTTTGCCAATGTAAATAAATGTGTACTGATACTGTAGAAAATAACAGTCTTCCTGAGAAGTAACTTGCAATCAGTGCTGTCTGCATTCAGCATTCAGCATGTTGGTTCAAAACTGTCATTGCACAAAACTGACATTTTTCCTTTCAGCTCGTCACCTTCCATGTCCATGAAATTAACTTAAAAATGAATATTTGTGATTATACATTCTCTATATTTAGAGGTCCTTCACAACTCTAGATATATTGAGAGCCAATTATGCAAATGTATTCTTGCACCATGGTACACATTTGGATTGTCAGTTCGCTTTAATGTGTCATTAAAAACAATAGATAAGGAGTATCTATAACTTACGCATTGTGGGCTTATATTCATATATATTCACTTTAGTCATGTTTATTGCGTAACTTCTAGACCTGCTCGCACCCACCAAAACTCCAAATCTGTTCTGTAATTCATGGTTTGATATTTCAGCAAGTACATGTTTCATATATGGGTTGAGGCTTTAATACATTGGGAAAAAAAAATCAATTTAATTGCTTCTGGATTGTCAGGAGATCTGGTGCGCCATGGAACATCGTTTGAACAGAAACTGTCTGCAAGGCCTAATAGGTACAAAGAGGAGGAATCGTGTTCAGGTATTATTGCAGTAGTGCTCAGACATGTAAGGATATTCCCTCCTTTCTCTGGTTTTCCACAGAATAGGTTTTGCCACCTCTTACTCAGCATTGAGGGTTTCCGTAGGCTCCCTTGTTGTTTGCAGTTGTTAGCAGTGTTTATTGTGTTTTTGTTTCTGTAACCCACTTCACCCTTATTAGAGTGTGGCTGAGATAAGGTGAGATTTATTTTAAGAACAATTTACTCAAACTGAAATGAGATTAACTGTGGTTGGCAGTGGAAGCCATACTGAGGAACTGTCTCACTGAACATACCTGCTCCTTCTGGTCAGAGGAATTCACCATCTTGGGGTTTTTACTAGTCCCCTTGGGCAGTCTGTAGTAAGTAGTACCTTCTCTTGCATTTGAATAGTCAGTTTTGGTCACCTGGTGACTCATAGTTGTCATATCAAAATGTGATTCTTTTGGTATATTCCAATTGGGATAAAGGTGATAAAAAAGTTGCAGCAGGTAAAAAAAAAAAATAAAAAAATTAAGCAGATTATTCATTTGCAGACTATTTAAATAAATAAATAAATACAAATTAATTGCCAGTACCTTCTCTTTATAAAACAAAAGATTGACACTAGAAGGAGCATTCTTCTTCCTGGATGACCTAATTAAAGTAGACAAATACCATGGACGAAAGGCTTTCCAAATGTGTTTTTCCACAGTACAGGTGTTGTTACAATGTGCCCTGAATATTCAGACTGATCACTTTTTTCCTAAACTGACTGCCTGACACTGTCCGCTACACTTTTTTTAGAAGCAGGGAAAAGGAACCAAGATTTGAAGTCCCCTGCTTAAGAGCAAGCTGACTTTTGCTGTGCGGATTATGTAGATCAATATCCCTCCATCTCACAGATTTTCCAACCTTTGTGGGTTTTAGTTTATGAGGACTAAGGTGTGTCCTTCATCCCAGTCCACGTATGCGTCTATCCTGGTGTGATGGAGAAAAGGGAAGCAGCTGAGATTTGGATCAGACTTCTGCCCCAGTCTGTGCAATATGGTAGAGGTGACTTCTCTATTTTATATATGTGGTCTCCACGTGATGGGAGACCACCAACGTGGACCTCAGCACTGAAGCAGCGCTGCCATTGTCCTCCACTGGCTTGCCCAGCCAGGTTTGGCATCGACTGAATCTGAAGACTTCAGGATAGTGAGGCAGGCAATGCTGCTGTGAGGTTTCTATGGAAACAGAAGTGGGAGATGAGAGACAACTAATAAGAGCTCAAATCACTCAGCTCCTGGATGGTGATTTAAAAATACGGACTTTTAAAAATAACCCTTTACCTTATTTCCCCCTACCTAATCTTTGTTTCTGAAGAAGGGGATCAGAAAGGTAGTGGCTTGCTAGCAGCAATGAATGAGAGCTCTCACTCACCACTTTCATCTGTTGGCTGTCATGCAAGAGCTGTAAGTAGCAGTTTACTAAAACTGGCTGCGGGCTTATGAAGCGTGTAGTAATTGTAATTTTGGACTAGAAGAAAACGTGAAATGCATTTTAAAGGTGTTCTTCCACTCCTGTTTTCATCCTTTTGAATGCGATGCCTTCAAGGATGGCAAAAAGTCACCTTCTAAACCATGATCTTACACTAGATATTAACTCTGGCAGAATGTATGTGTGTTTTACTGCATGTAAAATACTGTTTGGTATGGTGTACCCATATTGCGAATAGGATCTAGGTCTGTTATTCCTTTTCTTCTATTTTGTTTCTTTTCATTCTTCCCAACATTGTCCCTACACTGGCAAGTTTTAATTTTGTAGACCCACAATGCTTCAAGAAAAATTTCGTGAAGTTTTTTCCAAGAAGGATCTTAGAAGAAGGTTATTATGTATCAGTGAAAAAGGGAATTATTTGTCAATCCCCTCTTTTATTTAAATTGCTTAGACTATTTTGTTTCCTCAAAGGGTTTAGGAGGTGGGAAATTATGATTGTTTCAATTTCTTATGTCAAGTTGAAAACTCAGCCAACAGATCATAGTTGGCATTAAGGCTGAATTTAGTGCATTCAGTCTCATGCTGTATTGATTTTTGCTGTTGTTATGTTAATGTGACTCTTGGATGTTTGTATTAGCCTTTAGAATACAGGAACTAGATGAGGTTGTGTCTCAGCTTCTTAATAAATTTTTTAAAATCGGTTCAGAATTGAGAAAAACGAAATAGAGACACTCAGGAGAGGTGGGAGCTCCACAACGTAGTGTTACATGGCAGTTCCTATCCATGCAGATGCTAAACCAGAATGAGAAAACCAGCTAGCTAATGTCCCTGTTCATCTGTGTGCCTCTCCTCAGACTCGGCCGTCCTATCCATCTGGCTGATGCCTTGGGGATCCTGGGAAGCCTGGGGCAGAGGTAGTGGGACGCTGCCTTTCCTGTCCTGTCGCATGTGTGCAGGAATATTCCTACTCTCCATATTGTACCTGGAGTCTTGATTTGCTCCTCAAGGCCACTTGTTTATCCGATGGGCATGTCTGCGACCACAGGGTTGTGTGATGCTGCTGAGAAAACTTTCCAGAGAAATGAAGTGGTGGCAAAGTTCAGAAATCAACAGTTTGTGGAAACTGGGAGCTCTGTTGGGTGATCTAGATGAAGTTCAGTTCTGTGGCAAGGAAAAAACTCCTGCACTTCATCCCTCAGTTCAGAGGCACTTCCAAAAATTTAAAGAAAAAAATCTGCACGTGTGGATAAGTGGGGGCAGAGAACGAAGTGTCTGGTTAAGTAGAGGGAGAAAAGTTACTTTGCTGGAAAAGGACATATGCACAAGAGGGACATTTAAACTATTTTATCTGTGCATTTAGTAAACATTTTTTCTAAGATTTCTTATGGAAAATTCAGTTTCATGTCAAAAAAAAGCTACAAAAACTGAAGCTCAACTATAGTGTAAACCAAAGGAATTTTAATTTATCTCTAATTGCAAATTTTGGAGGTTGTGTAAGGTTCCATTACACAGACATTTAAATTTTTCTCAGCTTTATTTTGGGGGAGCAAGGACAGGAAAGAGGGTAAGGGAAGGAGTAGCTAAGGCTCATTTTAATTAATAGTGATTTAAGTATGAGCAATTTTCAGCATCTTAGTACTTTTTCCGGAAATGAAGAGAGTGGTTACTATCTACTATGACTTTCATTTTTCCCTTTGATGTACTCTGCATTCCTCCTGATGATTATAATATACTTAACAGTTGTGCTTGCAGACGGGCAGATGTAGCACATGCTGATTTGTCCTCCCAGAGGCATGGTAGATTTTTCATGCAATTTTTGAAATACTGTCCTTGTTGCTGTTGAAAAGCTTCTAAGACTATAAACATCATTAGTGCATAAAAAACCCCCAAACCACGTCAATTGCTATAGCTTGCTATGTTTGCACACATACACAGGTATATCTGTAGAATATTCATAAAAATATTGAGTGTTGCAATGGTGTAGATAGCGTAATATGTAAAAACACTTTTCAGTAGGGTTTTTCTGCTGTAAAATAATCACTCTGTTCATAATAGCCATCTTCCTCAGCGCTGTGCTGACAAGGACTTGTTATTTGGAGTATCTCTTAGAGATACGGGGATAAAAAGCAGGTCACTTCCCAGGGACAGTCAATGAAATTTAGTCTTGTAAGTGTGGAAGTTGCCGTTGGAATGTGATCAAGGCACTCAGGCACTTCTTAATTTTTATAGCAAATCATGGACTTTCCTGGACTGCCTTTTAAATCTTCTACCAAGTGACAGCAGTGGAAATGCTGCCAGAAGGATTGGTAGACATACCTATCCATTTGTGGAAAATAACTGAAACTGTGTGTAACTCTTGGTGTTCTTAGGGTAGCACCCATTACCACAGCCTCTGAACATGATTTATTATAATATTATTTTTCCTTTTCTTCTTGTTAACTAGCCCTGCTGGCACAATTTAAGCTTAAATATAATGTATTTAATGATGTTTAATAATATTTAGACTGGTCCAGCTGGCATGAGTCACACTAATGATAAAAAACATAACAGTTTTGATATTATTTTCTTAGGTACTAGTGTGATAGGTCCTAACACATCTGTAGAAATGGAACAGTGTTAACTTACGATAGCACTATTGCAGGGCACTTTCAGGGTGTGGGGGGCAAATATTAGTATTTTTATCTGAATGTTTCTTTTGGAAGAAAGAGTTAGGAAGCATTTTTACAGCCTTGGTTCTGCTTATGTGTAGTGTTTTTTTTTAATCCATCCTTATGAAGCTTCCCTCTCTTGCTTTACCAATTTCATTGTTCTTCTGGAATGTTGCTTTCGTGGAAGACAGTGCCCGTGAAGGGAGAGAAACAGAGAGAGAAGAGGGCTTTTAAGTAACTTGAGCTAATCCCGTTCATCCCTCAAATTATCCCTGTTCCACAGGGGCTGTCTGTTCCGGGAGTATACGATAGACATCCATCAGTATTTGCAACTCTGTGGAGGTTGTTTCAGGCAGAAGTCAGATTTGGACAACTTTTATTAAAGAACTACTGATACTACAGGTGGAAAGCAACTTGTTAGAAGGTCTATTTATTTACTGATACTACAGGTGGAAAGCAACTTGTTAGAAGGTCTATTTATTTATTTTTTTTAAGATTTTTCCTCCCTATGTGGAATTGTCTCTTTAAATGTTTTTTCTATCTTTTAGCTTTAAATGTTCTCAGAAAAGTAACTTGCAGTGACAGAAAGGACTTTTTCTTAGCTTAACACATCTCACTAACTGATGGTGTGTTCTATTATGCAGTCGTATTTTTTTCCATTCTAAAGATCATCTCATTGAAACTATGGAATCTTCCACATCACATTGATTTAGTGAAGCTGGTGAAATACAGACAGATGTGTTCCCTTGGCCATTGGTTCAGGCAAAGAAGCTCAGTTAGCATCATCTCTCTTTAGTTTAAAGAAATTACTTCTTACTTTTGAACTTTATCATCCTCCATCAATTTCCTTTTCCTCCATTTTATTCTTTTTGGTAGGGCTCAGGGTAAATGCACTTCACCTCTGAGGAGTTTTTTACCACTTCTGGGCAAGTCCCTGAGCCTCCAGCTTTCTCAGGACTGTATAGAAAGTGTCAGTTTGGGGCAGGGTACACACATTAAAATAAAGAAATCAGCTAGCAGGTCAGAGGGCTGTTCTAAATGGTTGTTTTAATGCTCACAAATATTGTGGCTAATTTAGGTACATTCATAACTAGATATAGCTGTCAGCTCCGGAAGAGAAGTACTGAAAGACTCGAAATGACCTATCAGAGCTGACTGCTGGAGCAGTCATGAGTCTTCTGGCAGGAGTGTGCTGGGAGAAGAGAGAGAGTTTCTCTGAGTAGGAAATTCACTGCTGTGTTCACAACAGGCTGTACAGGTTGAAATAAGATTTGGGAGAAACAAGCAAGAGAGATCTCTCTCACTCATGGTATAATTAGTTCAGAGTTGGCTCTCCTTCCACCAGGATGCATGAGGAGAAGGTGACCAGAGAATAGCTAGTTAATGTTTTTTCTGCCTGCCCAGGAAAAACAAGCTTTAATACCCTTCCTGACAGTATGAAGGTGGGATGTGGAGCTTGGTGCCAGAGGAAGTTAAGGAGGACAAAGGTATAAATGAGCTGAAAATGGAATTAGGGAGGTTCATGGAGGGTAATTTCTATGGTGGCTATAAAGTGCGACTGTCCAGATGTAGTCTGCTTGTTCATATTCTCTTTAAATCTCTGATTTAACAGAAAGTAGGAGGAATATGTCCTGGTTTTATACTCTTCCTTAACTGCCTGCTCTAAGCCGTGGTCAAGGACAGCATTCAGGGTACTGGTACGACTGTTCTTGCAGGTTAGGGGCCTGGGATTTTTTTGCTCCAGAAATAGGAGATACTAATTTCAGTGTATGTTTCTGGTTTTTTTTTTTTTAAAGGTTGCACTGAAAATAGATTCTCAAATTATATTATTCAGGCTCCACTATGACTTGGGTGAGGTCATAATGCACAGATGTTCGTTAGGTACCTGTAGCGATCAGGGAGGTTGGACCTTTTACTAGAGTCTTCTACTCTTTGAGCAGCTCTGCAAATCTCAGGTAGGAAATGAATTATGTATTTATCGTTGAACACTCAGCTTACAGAATGGATCCAACTGGTGTTTCAATTTCGTATTTCTGGAAACCACATGCTGCAGTGTTGTGTACTACTTTTGTGATAGTTTAAGTCCTTTAAAATTATATTATAAGCAGCTTCTTTGTGAATTAGTTTATGTAACTGTCTGTCAGACAAGATGGATCTAATAGATTCTGACTCTCTTTCTCTCCCTGATAAGGATGATGGTTATTTTTTTTTCTTTTTAATTTCATAGTGGTACAGATAGAGGACTTTGGTTGGATATAATCTATTTATATTTTTATTTCAGAGAATTAGGGAAGAAGCAAATACCAGAAACAACTTCTTACACAAATTCTTTTTTTTCTGTAGCTTCTTGTTAGATGGCAATCTCGGACGTTTTTGGAATCAGTCCATTACAGCAAATTTGAGGCTTACATTCCAGGTTTATGGTAGTATGCTGATTATTTCTGAAAAAATGTGACTGGCTTGTAGTAAATTATGCTGTTGATTTCTTCAGGATTGAAACAAATATTTACAAGTGTATCTCAGTCCACTCTCCACTGTTCTTTGATTTTTCTATTCTCTGTTCCTGGAAGGAGAAGATAAGACTGGGGAGCTGGTGGGGATGGGGCTGGGATGAGTGGGAGGGAGATTAAGAGTACTGAAGGCAGATAACTATTTGACTTTAGATGTTTAAAATTCCTACTTGGGTTTTGAAATCTAGTATATTTAATAAAGAGTGCTAATGGCATTAGCATTTTCATTTGTGGGTAATTCTGTTGTAAGTTGTCCTTTCCCAAGAGTAGATTTAATACTGGTGCTATCTATTCCAGGAGAAGAGAAAGCAAAGATTGCTTTTAAATTGAGGAATGGGAATTTACTTAAATGTGAATCCCTGGAGAGCAGAACCACTTGAGTTCTGTTTAGCTCTACCTTAATTGTGTTGAAATGTTTCAGGAGATAGTTATTATATGAAATATCATCCATCACTTAGAAATTTATGTGAAATTATCTTAGAGTATGAATCGAGTTACTTGAGTTACTAGTTCACAATTTTGTGTTGTGCGAAAACAAATCTATAAATTTTGGGGTAAGCATTAGTTCTCTTGTTAACTAGCTGAATTATATTGAAATATATGTATAATTAGTACTATATCTATACAGAACAACAACATTTTAGTGGAATTACCCTGGGTGTATACCTCTTCAGTAGGACATGTGCCTTGGTCCTGAACTCCTGGAAAACATTTTCTGGTTATATTAAAGACCATAGAGATATAGACTGTTAAAGCCCAGGGAAGCCTATGTTTTATCTTTATTGCAAATCTTGCTGGCACGTGAGTGCATATGATGGCATGTACTTCCTTTGTCTTCTAGAATTCCAGAAACTGATGAACACTGTTAGGAAATTTTACTGTTATAATCTACATTTTGTATCTGTTCACCCAGCAGAATTTAAATGACTGAAACTCACATATTCGTAAGATGTAATCTTATATTTCAGATTTGGTTCCTGAAACTATGTCCGTTTCCTGGAAGAAGATCTGAAAGGATGTGCATTGGTCAGAAATAGGCACAAGCTCCCAAGCACCAAAGATCTTAGTATTTCATAGCTCTTCCCAGCTGGATTTCAACCTAATTTGGCACATATATCGTAGTTGACCTCAGACAGAATAATTCAGATGTTTGAACCTCTTAGATGTGTAGCCAAAAGCGAGTTGTCTTGTTGCATGTATTTTTAAACATCTGCAAGCTGAGCTGGGAAGCAGAATGCAAATTCTAGAACTTGAAGATACCTGTGAGGTTATGGAAATCCCTGTGGGACTGTAGGGAGTCCTGGAGCCTACGAACATATGTTTTTTTCCAAGCATGCTGTATTTAGCAGTTTAGTATTTGCTTTAGTTTCTAGTAACTCAATAACAAATAACAATAGCAGTAGCTCATCAATAATTTAATAGTAATTGTACAGTCTGAGGTAATATCTTTTGTTGAACCTTTTAATGCATATTCCATGAGGACTAGAGCAATTGTTTCCTGCAGTTTGTATTTCTGCTATACTAGGGTATAGGAATAATTTGCTGTTCCTGCATACCAGAAAAGTTTAATGTTGTAGCCAGTTAACACTAGCAGAATTGTTTCTTTCAGTAGGTCTCTTTTACTCAGGTAGGTACCAATACACAGACCAATGAGATTTCCAACAAACTGCTGAAGAATTCTCATGCCTCTTAGTTCTGAGGAAGGGGCTAACTTCTCAGCTCATGATCATGTGGGATTTGGGTGGGGAGTTTTGAGTTAGCACTTTGAAACTATTGGCTAATATAAAGATGTGCTGATTGTTTTAGCTTGATTAAATGTTGCGCATATATATATATAAATGCCCTATTTTCATTATGCAGTAATTTTTGCTTAAGGTATTCCATTCTCTGATCATGTTTCTTTAAAAGCAGTGTGAGGGAGCCTGCATTTCATCAGGATACCCTGCATTCACCCGTTGACCTTTGAGGGAGAATTTCATCTAGGCATTGACTGTATGCAGCCATAGGATAGGATCTAAGGACAGGATCCAAGAAGGGATCGTTTGGTCCTTCACCATGATAAAGCTTATAGCATGAGCTCTGTGGAGGCTGTTCTCATAAGCAGCTATAATCCAGATTCTCTAGGCTATAAAAGCACACCACTGCACTTTTTGTCAGAGTAAGCTCTTACTTCTGGCCAAACTCCTGTTTAATCATAGGCCCATAACTTACACCCACCCTCTTCTACCAGCCATCCTGAAAAAGCTGTGTTTCAGTGGTTGGTGAAATGACTTGTCTGTGCAGTGATTCATAAGGTGCTCTCAAATCTTTAAAAAGTTGCAGTCTGTTTTCAGAAACGCTGTGGGCATTGATTGAAACAGAAAAAACCTCTTGTGGTAAGGACGTGAATGGGTGTGATCATGTTTTAGATGACTTTGCATCATGTGCCGTGACCCAACAACACAAATTCAGTAGGTTTGAAACTTCCCTTAGGCTTCCTTAGTTCCAGTCTGTAAGGTGCTCAGTTGTAAAAGTGGTTGTTTTATGAAAGTGAGGGCAACAAACTACATGGGCCCCCGCAAGTCTGTGAGTTCATTTGGCATCTCCATACAGGATCTGCTACCAGTATGCATCCACAGATGAGACCAAACATGCTGTCACCTCTCCACAGTGATCCCTTTTCTTCCAAAAATCTTGTTTTGTAAAAAAATAGAGAAATATGTTAGTCCGGGAAAATAAGTTTTCTTGGCTTTGAGTTTTAGCAGGAGGGTGGGGTAGATTGCTTGAGGAAGCAGTAGAAATTGCCACATATGTTTTATATAATGTTGGCATAATGTTTGCCGCCTCATCTTCAGTAATGAGGCACGCAGGAGCTCCTTCTCTGAATAGTCCCCTCATTGATCTTATTTGACTAGGCAATATCTAATATCCTGGCAGTGATAACCGTGCGTGGTATCTTTTGCAGGCAGTGAAGGTGAGGAGCTGTGGTTATGATCTTTTCCCTTTTTTGCCATGGAAATTAGTTGTCTTTTTCTCCCATGTGCCTCAGTAAAATGTTGGCCTTGAGCTTGGGAAGCTTGAGGTGAAGAAAAAGGAGAGAAATAACTGAGCTCCATTCCATAAAGCAAAATATCCAGGAACAAGATCCAGATGGGGACTGAAGTGTATTTCTGAGCACTACAGTCACCATATCTAGGAGCAATGATTTGGTACATCAGCAACCAGGAATAGGAAATGGCTTTAGCTGGTGCAACTTCAATTGAGGGTGATAGACTGTAGCAATTTTCTGACTACACACATTGTAACAGGCTGATAGTCAAATACCTAATCCAGAAGAAATGTGTTAGAACTGCACCCTTATGTACTCAAAACACCTTTTGAAATACATAGGAGTATTTTCAAATCTTGGTTTGAAAGGTGCCAGTGGCTTACAGGGATGTGCATTGTCTGGGAAAATGAAGCTCCTCTTAGACTGGCAGTTTGGCGGTGTTGAGCCGAGAGACGGCTACCTCAGCAGTGTTTCGAGAGAATGGAAACAAGGAGGGAGATCTGCTACAGCTTGTTTGCAGAGAACAATACTGCGTTGTGGATTTCCGGGTTTTTCTTCGTTCATAATTATGACACTTTTGATTAACGCTGAGGTTTTTGGCAGTGTCTCATCATGAGGCAAATTGAAGTGTAGAGCCTGTTAAAGACATAGTTCAGCTATAAAGTGAAGAAAGGCTTAATTTGTAATGAGCTTGAGAGGAAACCACATTCTTGCAGAAAAAAAATTAATCAGGGGCTATCAAGTCAAGATTTTATGTGACTCTAAGTGCATTTGGCAGGATGGCTGTTCTTGTGGGTTTATTTCTGTCATGTCTTAACTCCAGGCTTGTCACAGAGCAACCACAACTGTGTCATTTCAAACTAGAATGTCTCCTATATTGTGGAAAACAGCCTTTATACTTTCTATTTCTCAGGAATGGCTGACAGAGCAGCAAAGTTACCAGAAATCAACTTTGTCTCGCCTTGTGCTTTTGCTCCACAGATTCCAGGGACTCGCTGAGCCATTGCCGACCCTAAGCAGTGAGGCCGCACCAAGCAGGAGGACTGCAGCGAGCCTCTTCCCACGTCCCAGGGGAGCCCGATGCCGAGCGCAGCAGAACCCTCTGGGGGTAACACAGGTGTGTGGAAAATGTTGGAAAAAAGGCTCCCTATTGATTTTACATTAATGTTTGACACGTAGAGTGGGGATAATATTCCAGTGGCAATTACCCTCAAGACAGGCACCATTATACAAAATAAATGTCAGTGCTTGCGCTCCATAGTGCCTGCAGCCTTCAATGTGCACAGTGAATTTGAGGATTTTGAAGTTTCAGGTTGTCCACTCCTCTCTCCTTGCAGAGCATGAGTAATTAGTATGTCCTGAAATAATTATTGAAGAAATAACATCAGGGATTTTTTTCTGCTCCTTGTTGCTGTTCTTGGGAGTCTTAGAGCAAGAATAAATGTTCAAGCTCACCAACAAGGATAAATGCTTAGGTCTGATCCATCCTGCTTTCTCCTGCTCTCTGCTGCACCTTTCTGTATCTCTCTCAGCCTTTCTGATGACTTCTTAGTAAAGGTCCAGTTTCAGATAGTACTGGAGGGTGTAGAGAGAGAATGCTGATGTCAAACATAGATTAATTTCTGATAAATCACAAGTCAGTGATTAGTAATATTCAAGGTCTGATGAAAAATGAGTCAAATTCTGATAAAACACGAGTCAGGCCTCATATTTGGAGATGCATAGATTTTTTTTTTTTAACAATGCCAATATTTTTCTTGAATTTTGGTTTCTAAGCTATTACGATTACATTCAGGTGCAAGCTGAAGCTTTTGAAATTTTACTGTCAGTGAAAAGTGCATGCTTCATAGCTAGAGACAGAAATCCACTATTCTTTTAGTCAAACAAAAGTGCACAAAAAAGGGAAAAAAGGACTTCCACACTATGGCAGAGTATAAAGGTTGCTGGTGCGGGAATACTCTTAAACTTCCAGATAAAAGTTGTGTTCATTTTCTTTCAGTCCTCTACTGAGAATGACAACCGTAAACATCACTGTGGAGAACACTGTCCACTGATGTGTGGAAAGAAATATCGATTAACATATTTTATTGCCTGAGAAATAATTCGAATAATCTGAAATGATTTGATTGTCACTATTCTGAACCTGAAGACAGGATTGCATAAGTCCAGGCTGTGAGCTTTCCATGATGACTGAAATCATCCAGAGTGGTGGGAGCTGTGCAACTCATACATGTAGCTGGTACCTTCTGGGATGAGAACTTGATTTTCACTGTAATTTTTCTGGAGCTGTCTTTAATTTCTTATAGACTGAAAAAAAATTAATATGTGTAAATAATCATGTTGATAGGTTTTAGGAAAGGAAACAAAATATTTTCATAAACCCAAACATTTTTAGAAGAAATTCCTTTCCTTTGGTTGGAGAATGGGTTGTGTACTTCTCACTTTGTTTCCTCTGTGAGTAAAGAGAATGAAAAAAGCATGTTTGGGCTATGATGCTGTATTGTCGGTTTTAACATTAAAGGAATTACTTAGTCCAGTCACTCTAAAATAGCAAGAAGCAGTAGAGATACCAAATTAAAATAAATAAATTATTTTTAGACAACACAGAAACACTGAGTTGCTTTCTTAAACTTAAACAGGAGTTACCTTGTGGTCTCTTTCCCAAGTTTTGGGTGGGTAATACGTACAAGGCTTAAAGAACAAAGAAGCGTAAGCTTCAAACATCTCTTCTTAAATTCTTTTGAATGACTGCACAGTGATTTATGTAAGTGGCTTCTGCTGCTCTATTAATTATTACCTACTTTTCTTGCTGTGTTTTCTTGCATAGGATCACAGGATGACTACACAGCTACTTCAGTGATATCAGTAATGGACTAGATAATATTAGATTTCTATACTGAAGTATCTCCACAGTATGTAATAAAAGGAAAAAAATAAAGATTATGGTTTTCATGCTTGAAGAAATATAACATTGATTAGAAACTAGATTGTTACGATTAAGGTAGTGGAGAGGTATTGCTTGAAAATGTGCTAGTTTTTCAGTTGTAAAATGGTACCACAGCACATTTCAAAATAAATGAATAAAAATATTACTTTTGACTGTGTACCATTCAGTAATCTCTGATTCACAAATATTTTCATTTCTTCCCTAGTAATCTTCCAAGTCTAGAAAAATACATTTTATTATTCAGAGTAAGTTACTGTGCATGTTTTTAACTGGATGTTACACTGTATTTATTATTTCTTTTCTTTTCTTACTAGCAATATGCTTTTCAGGCCTAAGTGTAAATGGTATACCAAGTTAATTGAACAGTATTTTTATGTCACTTCCCCTGTCAAGCACATAAGCTTTTTTCAACAGGATAGAAAATGTATTTCAGCTTTCAGTTAGGCAATAAGACTCATTGAATTTTTATTTAATGATGCTCTTCTATTCAAATGTTTTCTGAGGAAAAAAAGGAGGAATATTTTATGTTTTTTCACCAAGGAAAACAATACTGAGAACAGCAGAAACTGTTTGTGTGGAGTATAAAACATTTCTCTGCTCTTCGGAGATGCAAATGCCATGTGTTTCATTGTATCAACAAAGTTCTCTTATCGTGTTGTGGACTATACTTTGCTTATAACTTCCGGTACAGAAAATGATTCTGAAATGCAGTTTAGTCAGTAAGCCTGTAGTAGTTTATTAGGTTGTGAATTTCCGTTGCTCATTCCTATTGTGCAGGTAATGACTTTGGAGGAGGAGAGTGAAATGAAATTCCCTATTGAGTAGATAAACACCCATTTATTACCGCTTCTCTGGGTGCCAAATTATAGACTAGTTGATAGTGAGAACCTCCATCAGTTTTAGCCTTTGACTCTAGATGAGTGAGGTAAGCACGTGACTCATTGCCTCCAAAGAAAAAGCTCCTCTTCAGACAGAGTGGTTGAAAGACTATTGCTGCATTATTAATAAAAAACAGAGGCAACACAGAATCCCTGATGTCTCAGGATGATGAGGTGAGACTTTGAATTGTCCCACAGGAAACAGTTTTATTTTATTTATTTTATTCCAATAAGTTTTGCGTTTCCTTTGTTGCCACAGGCAGCTGTAATGCTTTCAACTATAGCATACAAAATGCAAATAGTGACTCTACAGTGGAGAAGAGGTTGGAAATGTTTAGTGCCACAGAATGGCAAACCTGCTTGGAATATGTTATCTCATACGTACATTTCTATTTTGTTGTAAACCTGCTCAGGCTTTCTGGGTAGCTTTGACTGGCAAGGAACAATGCATGAGGATGCTCACACTTTGCTAATGTGACAGCGCTGGCGATATAGTACTTAGGGTGAGCATCAAAAGAGAATAGTATTGCTTCAGTGAAAAAAAATCACTGTTGCTAATCACTAGCAACAGCCTTTGAATGGATGAAGGATATGAAGTCAGAGGTTCATTATTTCATTAATGACAGATGACATCATTCAATGACGTAATTTAAATTTAACACTTAATAAGGAATCATCTATGCTTATGTCCTAAACCAGGACAGCTTAACATGTGATGTCATCACTTCTATTTTTATGATTTAGAATCAATGCTCCAGCAGCCCTGCCTTGGGGACACTGGCTAGCAAGTGTGGCTGGTAATGTCTAAGTGATGACACCTAACCTGTGTGATATACGAGGAGTAACGGAGTCCCTGTTGCTTACCACTCACTGTCACTGGTACCTCTTTCAAAAAGTACCAATTATCTTCATAATATATTGCACTTCCTTATATTTCTTGCTTAATGGAAGTAACTTTGTTCAGGTATATGAACATATGATGTTTATTTTTGTACCCCCTGCTTTTGAACAGCAACTTGGAATGGGTGTATGTGAAATGTCTATAAACCTACTAAGTACTTAGCTAATGAAACAAAACACTTCAGAAACAATATGCATTGGGTGGCTGATGTAATGATGCACACCACAAAAGAGAGTGCAAAATTTAAATTAATGAGGTTTGGGTTTTGGGGGCTCTTTTTCTTCAAGTGATTTTAAGTTAGGCAGATATTTATTTTTGTTGCCCATTCAACAGGAAATTAGTAAAAACTGCTGCGAGACAGCTTCAATTTCAATTTAAAAACAGCAGCACTCAGCAAGTGTGAAGTGCAGTAGGCAAGTGCCATTTGTGTATGATGGCAGTGAAAAGGATAACACTGTGGAAGTTAACAGTGTGTTTACAGTTGCATATCATGCTTTAGTTGGTCCGTGGCTTTCATGCAGGTCCAGAGAAAATCAACCAGGAGGATCAGCATTCTAGAAAACTTTCACAGAAGTTACAGTATGAAAGAATTAGTCTATTGAAGAAAAGATCAAAGATTTGGATTCAAACACAAGAAAGGTTGCTGCAAAGAGGAAAGTAATAAAATGTCCTCTTTGTCTGTGGGGAACAGGAGAAGAATAATAATGCACTTAAATTTTAGTGAGGGAGATTTAAATTAGACATTAGGGAAACCTTTGTAAATGTAAGGTTAGTGAAGGACAGCAGCTGATTCATTTGAGATGCTGCGACATCTCTATTGGAGATTCTGGGAATGAGTTAGGCAAACATCTGTCAGAGGCAGGTTAGTGATCCTTGTTGGGAGCAGAGGGGTGGCGAGATGGCCTCCTGACATTCCTACCCACCCTGCCTAGCCCAGGTCCATTTTTATGCTGTGCTTGGGATTCAGTGAGGTTAGAAATTTTGAACTCAAGCAGCTTCTTTACCCTAAACTGTTTTATGATTGTAGGTGTTATTTTACTCTTGTAAAAGGGTATAAGATAAAGCTTTATTATAATTTTCTCCAGCAACTTTCCATAGCTTTCTTTTCCCAAGAAGGGTGTTAAGAGAATAGTCAAATCCAAACAAGATTTGGATATGACTTGTGAAAATGCAGCATGTCTATTTAAACCCTGGGTTTATGTTATGTGGCAGTGTTCTTTGTTCATATGTTGTGAATGAAGTCTTTTTCTAATAATTTTAAATAAAATTTTCATATTGTCATTGGCTAAAATTGAACCCCAGAAATTTATAGCTCAATTTCCATTTTTATTTAAGGAAGATTTGTTGAAATTAATTAAAATAGGGGTAGCAATATGCCCTTCTGTTTTTTTGGATATGGGAGCGTAAACAGATAAAATACCTTTTATTCTTAGTCTATGTGGCATTACATCATTTCACACATCAATTTAAACTTTTGTTCTCTAGAGAAGGTGCTATCTTCAGTAAAATCCTGCGTTATTCAAAATAATATAATGTGTCTGGTAGCAGCTGATGAAGACATTGTTTTCTAGAACGGATGGTAAAGTTCATTGGAGCGTTAAAGGGGGTATTCTTGGTATCTCATAAGTAGATACAGTCTAGACACTCGAATAATCAGCAGAGTCATTAGAATGTCTGCCTGTAAGAAAACCAGTGTAGGTGGTGAGAAAATAGAAATATTTCTTGCTCATCATTGTCTTTCTTCCCTATTTTTTTCAGCATCTGACCTTTCATGCTTAGATATTAGTTCACTGTATTTGTAGTTTGTCTTTGCATTTCTTCTTTTTGTTTCTGTTCCATAGCTGGAAGGGCAAAATAATATTGGAGCTCCATTGATGTCTTTTCATTGAATGGTAACAGAATTTAACTGACTGATATTATGAGCCATAATTCATTTTATTTACAGCATTGGAGATTAGAAAGCACTTTCCAATAGAAATCAAACCATTTGTTTTTCACAAATGCTTGTTCCAATGTTCTCTTAAATTTGGAAAAACATCAATGCAAAGTTCTATTGATATTTTTTAATTAGGAAGAATTTTAGTTGTGATCTCAGACTTCAAATAGATCCGCGGTCTTTTGGACTACTAAAATAGTGACATATGTGGCTCCTGCTTCTCTTAAGTCTCTTCTTTGAAAAGCACAATTAAAAGTGTATTTTTGCTGCTACTGTCACTACACATTAGTTCTACAGCAATTTTAAAGGGGGAATTTGCTTTGAGTCCAACAGGATGGGGCTGAAGTGCTACACATGAGAGAGAATATATTCTGGTGGGTTTTTAATATATTTAGAAAGAACACCGTTTGTCTTACAGAAACAAGTAAAGGGCCTCCTGTGACACATAAGATTTTGTAAGCACACTGAACTGGCAATCAGCTAATCTCTAGTGTCAGAATGATATCAGTAATTGGATCCCCTATGAAACAGCAGGAGTCAGTGGTGGGTGGATTGTTTCTTTGCAGTGCAGTGCAGGCAGCTGAGTTCTCCGTGCTCAGCTGCGAGGTTGTGGGAGCATGATTGCCACAGTATCAGGAGAATTGAGGCAGGTTTTTAATTACTGCTTTATTGAATTATTTGGTATTATTTCTTGCAAGTGTGCAATGAAGAACCATGTGAGAATACTAATTTCTACTCGGTTAATCATGGGTGGTAGCACTTCTGCTGCGTGCTTGTAGCCTGCTTGTGTCTTTCAGTTTTATATTAACCATGAGAGAAAGAGCTTTTACATTTCTATAGTTAACCTAGGTAAATTTTTGAGTCAGAAGTAACATTATTAATGTGCTTGTGATATTATGATTGAAAGTCACAGGAGAGATTTCAGCTTTACAGGGTACCACCATGGGAATGCCTTGTTGTTTGAGAACAAAAAAAGCCCAAAACGTATAAGGCAGAAGTAAGAAAGAGTTTTATTTTCTGTTGTTTGTAATACATAGGCCTGTTTTGACTCAACTAATTATCAGAAGTCCCTGTTCTGTTGTGAGTATTTTCACCAAGAGCAATAACTCCTACAAGACAGATGTCCTGATATTTTGAAAGAGTGGTTTAAATATGTATGTGTATGGGTTTTTGCATCTATTTGATGTTTAAATTAATTTTAGAGACAGCAATGGATGTAAGATGCTCTTTCTCTTTTAACTGCCTCAGTCCATACTTCTGTGGAATAGTATAGCATATTTTTCAAGCCATTTAGGGCCCTCAAAGGCTAACTTTTTAATCACTAAAGTGCCAAAGCCAAGCCTTTCAAACTGTATGAAAAATGGTTACTATCATGTAATGTATTTAGCATGACTTGCACAGCAGCTTCGAGCTTTTGATTTTTTTTCCAGCTTTGACATAATTTCCCTTCCCCTATCACCTGCAACTATTATTGATGCTTAAAGGAGTCAAAATACTTGGAATCTGTTTTCTTATCTTACGCTAAGTCTGGAAGACCTCAAAGTCAGTCCATATTCAAATTATTTCCATTGAGCAGAATTGGAAATGGAGAATGTCACTGTGGGAAATATATCTAGGTGGGGAATAGGGAGTATATGGGCAGGGGAATACATAGAGGGAGCATTTCAAGACAGGTGTTATTTATAATTGAGGTTTGTGTGCTCTACACTTATACTCTATTTTAACAGCTTTTGAAGAAATGAGCTTAGTTTCAGTGTTTATTCTCTGTCCACAGCGTCACTTTGTTACTTTGCAGATCAGAAGCAGGCAAATAAAGGGAGAACAGTGTTGTGCCTTCTCAGTCATGTGCTATTGCTGTATGCGCTGTAACAACAGTAAACTGTTGTTTCATGCAGCTAAAGCAGGATTAAAACTGGCTTTGTAAAGAGATCAGAAAAGGATGGTTTAAGTCCAGTAAGTTTTAATAACTTTCCAGAGAAAGACAACTTTTGACCTGACTGGGCAGAGAAAAGCAGGGGGTTTCTTCAAGACATCATTGCAAAGAGGAATCACCAATTGTTCCAGTAGTTACTCGACCACATTATTTGTCCTTTAATTTTGTGAAGTATATTTTTTTCTTTGAAACTAATACATCTCTTCCACGAACTGCATAATAGAAGTTCATTCTTTCAATGAAAGTGCTTACTACTGGTAAGCTCAAATCAGCTTTGTCTTTTCTTCCCTTAGTGGTTAAATAAAAAAAAAAAATTACACGTATTGGCCTCATTTGATTATTTGCCTAATGAACGCTACACAGAGAAGTAAAGTCTCCTCATGCGGAGTTCTTAACTATCTGAATATGTCTCTACCCTAACTTTACTGGGGCGCTAGCAATGGAGCATTGGTTCGGAGGTGGGTTTGGGGTTTTTCCTCTTCCTTTTCAAAACTGCTGCTCTAGTAGACACACACACGCTGTTATGTTTGGAGTTTTTTAACATTGTTTTCCAGCCACCACCTCCTGCTATAATTTCCCCAGTCTTAAATTTTTTTTTCTCCCCTACTTTAAGCAAGTGTTCTGTGAGAAGGCATTATGTGCAGCATTTTACTGTAGCCACTTTTCACATTTAGAGCACTGCTTTTCCAGTTTATTTTGGCAGATAGAACAAAGTGATAAGATTGCTATGTGGGAAAGTTGGACAAATACATCAGTGCTGTACTTGGCACTGATATTTTTCCAAATACCCCATTTTCTTAGTTGTCTTTTTCATATTCCACATAATCCCAGTATCACAGTTTCAGGGTCTTAATCAGATCCCAACTTGGTGGTTAACACTTCTCTTTTCATACATTTTTTTCAACAACATTATATAAAAGGTAGTTTCTTTCCCTTTGTTTTCTTTATGTGAGAAATGCCATTTGGGTTTTACTTTCATTTGCCCAAATATACGTTTTTTTTCACCTACTGTTTTCATGGCTCAATGTGCAGTGAGACAGCTTCTTGGTTCCCAGTGCTGGGTTGCTCTGACAGGCTGCATTGACTAATTGGTCTCTGCCATTTTCGTGATCTTTATCTCCTTTCTCTTGCTTTCCCAGTTAGAGCAGAGCCTCACTGAGAACAGCTCACAAGAAAGCACCCTCCTTGAGCTTCTGACAACCACCTCATCTCTAGCCTGGTGCTATTATTAATGAAACAAAAGCAAAATTCTTTGTGTGGACTTCTTGCAAGTAGTGAGGAGTCAAACTGTGAATTAAACATCTTTTGCCTAATCGCAGCTAAGAAAGAAACAGCTGAGTGATTTCTGAGGAACAGATTGATAGGCTTTTTAAGAACACCAAAGAGACTGTGAAGTTTTTGATATTATGTTTTGGTTTCTTTTAAAAGAAAAGAAAAACAACATAATGGAATAGTATAGTGTCACATTTAGTAGGGTTATAGTATTAAGAACTGACTCACAAGGTAGGTGTATTATAACTACAATACTCCAGTCTCACTATATATAAATTCTAGTGTCCTTCTGCTCTTCAAATTAAGTAAATTCATACAGAAATGGATAGCATTACCACTGTTCAGAAGAATGAAGGAAATTAATGCTGTGATTCAATATTGTATTTACCTGCTTCACTAGAATTTTAGTTCAGTTTGAAAATTACAGAGAAGCTTTGAATTCATGGTGTTTCATGACATTATTTTGAAAACAATTTTTCATGAGTTGATGCCACTGTAGAGCAAAACAGTCAACTTTTAAATGTGGAATTCGAGTTGAGAATTTTTAACAGATACAGAGGCACAGAACATTTGATGCATTCAGATTTAAAGTTCCACTTTGAAAAGAGCGTACTCGGCAGAATACAGGAATTTAAAATTACAGAATCTGAACTGTGTTGACTCTGTCCAATCAAAATGGCCTGTAAGTGTAATAGGATTGTTTTTAATAGGCTTCAGCACTCATGACTGTCAAGAAATGAATAGCAATCTGACTCTGTTTTTCCACCTATTTTCTTCTTCTTTAAGACAAACAAATGGTCCAAAGTTAAATCTTTTGGAGAGTCTTATGTGTTTCCCTGTTGAAAATGCTCAAGGCTTATTTGTTTGCCTGGCTTTTTTTTCTGAACTTCATAACTCAATGGTTCTGCACTAACTACTAGTCTGTTTAAAACCTATATATATTTTTTTATTTCTGATATAAATTCTTAGCCTTAGTTGCATTGCAAATTATTTTGGCCACAAATAGCTTAGAAATAGATTGTTCTGCCACCTTGCTGACGATTTGAAGACATGTACTATTGTTAAATCTTACGTGAACTATAACTTTCCATCTTCTGTTAACTCAAACTTTAGTTTACACCAGGGTAACATCTGTAACATCTAAAATACCTCTGAGTTAGGCAGGATGTAATGCTGCTGTTAGAGTAGCACAGCTGTCCAAGTGCAGTACAAACTAGCCTTAAGCTGCTACAAGGTATTCTGCCATTGGCTTATTGGAGGATTTGCTTCATGAAATCAGGGCCAATGTCTCTGGATGTAGAGGGTTTCCCTTGTATATTGGCTTTTTTGGTATCCACAGTAGGTAGTCAAACCAATGCAGCTGCACAGTGTGTCAGACATCACCAGCTACTATGGCAGATGGCCACCAACTTTCTTGGCCTTCAGACTAAATATTCAGTTAGCTTGAATTTTTGACTCTTGGGTCCATTCTCCCTTATCCTACAGAGTGATGAAGATAAGTATTATTGTTTCAATGCAAATCATCAATAGAGAATTTCCATTTATTTCTTTTTGACCTGCCTGTATGTATACACATACACATACAAAAATTGCTAAGGTGTGTATATTGAAGTTCATTGATAACTTGGTTTAATTGCAGATTTTTTTTTTGTTTAGCTTAAATTTGCAGAAGATATAGGTTAACAAATACGGGAAGTTTAAACACTTGAATTTTAGCTATGATCACTCAGGATTAAAAATACAGATGCTAAATTCCTCAACCATTTAAAAATATTTCAATTACTAATTATACCTGTACAAAGCTATTTACTTAATGAACACGAATCTGAAATCCAAGGGTATGATGTATTTTTCATACATTTCTTCAGTAGACTAAATGGCTTATAACAGCTTGTATTGGGGTATAGCACCAAAAATAACTTCAACATTTTGCCAGTAATATGCAAAGCAAATGTTTTGACAAAGAAGTTTATGAAGTTGTGGTTTTATCTGGCATTCCAGTGCTTAAGGAGAGAGCTAAGATCTGAAATCACTTTCATGGGAAAGCGAAAGATATTCTCTCTTATGGGCTATTGCTGCACTGATGTTTGCTCAATACCTTAGTGTCATAACTGCAGGGACCAGGCTGTAACACTGGGTATAAAAAGGCTGATACTGCTGCCCCATTCCCTCTTTCTCCAGTAAGTCTGCAAGCAGTTTATGTGCTCGCCAGCCCACTGAAAGTTGTGACAGGGACCTGTAGGGAGCTCCAAAAGGACCAGTGGCCGTATCGTTCACACATCTGTGCTCTGGGAGGAGCTGAGGCCCTACTGATGGATCCCACTGGGTGGGCACAATGAGGCAGCAGATGAACTCTCTGAAGTTTGCCCCTTCTGCTCAGTGGTGGTGGTGGTCTCTTTCTGCTGGTGTCTGTGGAGACAGGCCCTTTCCTTGACTTACCTTTGAGCTAGGGAGAACAGAGCAGGACAGAGCACAAGGAGAAGGCAGGCCTGAACTTGGCAACAAACATCTTTTGAAGTCTTTAAGTGAAGACAAGAAGAGAAGCTTAGGCAGGAGATGGGAGTGTTGCTTAGCCCATTTTGGCTGCTGTCAAATGCCTTTCTGCATTTCTAAACAGTCAGTACAGGTATTTTCCTTCAAAATGAAAATGTGTATAATTCTGGTGAACCTCATCGTATGTGCAGCAAACACAGACAACTTTGAGGGCCCTTTGACTTCAAATCTCTTAACTGAGTAAGCAACACAAAATGAGGAGAGTTAGCACACTTTGCAGGGTGAAGCAAAACAGAACTAGGACAACTTATTCTTTACTGCAGCTTGTTGCTGCTGCCTTTAATTGCTCATAGCTATGGGTACGTGTGACCATCTTTTCTTTGCTGTTATTCTGTAAGCAGCTTTAAGGTAATGCCCCTCACAAAAAATAGAATGGGAATGGATACTAAATGAGGAAATCCTATCAAAGACTTTCCTCAAAGCTCAATCATCTAGTTTTTAAAGGGCATGTTATGTAAAGTACCTATCCTAGTTCTTGGAAATGAAGATAAGATTTTTGAGAAGGAATTAGAAGGTTGTTTATATTGGTCGTGGGTTTTTATTCACTACTGTATAAACTCTTGTTTGCTGATCAGTTAGGTTCATTTAAAATGTGAAGGAATGGGAATGAGATGATTCAGAAGAAAAGCTGTATGGTATAAAGTCTTCTATTACAAGATAGAAATCAAAATCCGAACTCAACTAGTAGAGATTCAGTAGTTAGCGATTAACACTCATTATCTGGTCAGTAACAAAGTGAGAAATCAAGATGATACCTACTTGGCGTTTTTGAAAAACTCTTCCATCTGAAGCAAAATGTATTTGCTGATGTTAATGGACATTGTAGTTGCACAAGGAATGAAGCTGGAGGCATTTTGTAAGTGGTCCTTTATTTAATGGTCATGACTAGCGCTTGTGGTAAATGAGGTCAGATGTTAGGTAGAAAGTCCTCTGTTTTGACTGCATTTTAATTTTTTTTTAGCCTTTCTTCCTGTGCTGTTTATGCCAGTGTATGCTTTGTATTAACTTCAGTGGATGTAGGAGCATGCCCTTACATAATAATTTTATTGAGTCTTATTGGAAAAAATGTTCACATAGACCCTGAAAATGTTGCATATTTCAGAGGAGACAGACTACATTAAGACTGTGTTTAGAAAATGAGGAAGAAAACTTTGAAGTAGATCATAATTCCTACAGGTGGTATTTGCATTAATAACAAGTGCTAGAAATGTTTTTGTGGTTCAGTTCTCACTTGATGACTGGTAAATGATTAGTAAAGAAGGAAAGGTTTCTTTGCCAGTGCTGTTACTTTGTTAGTCTGTTCTATGAGTACAAGCAGGATTTATGGCTGGTCATATGGAAATGACTGAAAAATGTCTGTGCAATTAGGAAAAAAGTCTGAAAATTTACCATATTCAGTAAAAGCTCATCTGACTTTAATATATGCTGTGGGTTCAAATTTATGTGCCTTTGTCAGTAAGCTAATCTGAAAGAGTTTAATTGGGAAATACCTTTTACCCTTTTCCTCAGTGGGACTGTGCTTTCAATCCTATTCAAATTCATCATCAGTGGTGTACAAATTATCATAGAAAGCCCAAGGAAAAATCAATGGGAGTATTTCCCTCAGGGTCCACCATACCGATTACAAAAATGTCCATGCTTAATACTGATTTTTTGCTTATATCTTCACAATTGGTTATTAAACAGGTTCAGTGCATATATTCATATGGAGCCAATGATGTTGCAAGTGCATCCAACGCTGCTAAATTTCTAACGACTTGCACTTACTTACACCAAACTGTGCTTTGCACTTCTGACAAAAATACACGTGTAACTTCCAGGGCATAACATGTATGTTCATTCTCTTGCCACATGTGCAAATTGGACACATAAGACTTGACAGTGTATATCAAAACATCTCCCATTTTGAACTAGCTCTCCTAACACACTGTCATCTTCTGTA